>Ga0100394_1001612_pt1 | contig 18704 bp, 19 predicted proteins | sample CryGeymeta201518_FD_81549 | JGI IMG/M metagenome (GOLD analysis project Ga0100394, IMG submission 81549) | Groundwater microbial communities from Crystal Geyser aquifers in Utah, USA - Crystal Geyser metaG 2015-18 | ecosystem: Environmental > Aquatic > Deep subsurface > Groundwater | place: USA... | reverse complement strand
GACATTGCAAAGGAGTTAAACAATAGACCAAGGAAACGGTTGGGGTATTTATCGCCCAACGAATATTATCAACATTTAATCAAAGGAGATTCAAAAGTTGCACTTGACTTTAGAATGTAGGGTTTTCTTTCAGGATTGTGGGAAGTGGTATCGTCTTTGTTGATGGTAAAATCAAAATTCTGGATGTTTTCTCCAGTTTGAAGTGTGATAGTTTGGTCTTCAGAGTTAAAGGGTTTATCTTCCTGGTCAAAGACGACGTTTGCGTGCATGGTATAGGTGTTTCCTGCAGACATCTTTATGTTTGAATTGGATACAGAACCAGTACTTTGATATTGGATTGATATAAACACAGTATATGCAGGAATCTTTTCAGAATTCTGAAATATAGGAAATTCGGCGCCTCCTGCAGGCTTAGCTAATATATTAACTTCTTTTATTTTCTTTCCCGACTTATTATCTATGCCTATCCTGCCGCTTAAATGAGTATCTTCCTGCGATTCGGGTTTATCTTTCTCTAAATCTGGTTGATTGATGGTAATGTCGAAATTTAGAATATTGTTTCCGGGTTGAAGAGTGATAGATTGATAGGCAGATGAAAAAGTGGAAGTTGTACCGGAAAAACTAACAGACGCATTGATTTCATGCGTCTCTCTAGGATTTAATCTCTTCTGGTTACTGTTGGTAAAGTCAATTGATTTTGTTGAATTTGTAATCTCACTGTCGAATACATAACCGACTCGTTTAGAAAATAAGTATACATGCTTGACAGTATAGGTTGAATTATTAGTAATTATTATTTTACCGGATAATTTTGTTTCTACTTGTGGACTTGGTGCCACTTCTATTTCTTCAGGAGGCTCTTTGGATATCGGTTTATCTTCTTCGATCACGATTGGTTCAAAATCAAATTGATAGTTTTTTTTATCGACCTTGATTTGGTAATCTTTGGTGCCTATGGGATTTGTTACACCGTTTAACATGACATAAACTGCAAGAGTGATCTCATCTCCGATTTTAACGGGTTGATTATTTATTTTATCGAAATGATATGCTATTACCCTTTCCTTATCGTTTGAATTTAAAGAAATTTCAAAGACAGGGGAATAGGTTGAGGCATCAACTTTATAAGCGACAGCCACTTTTTCTATTAGCTTTCCGGGTTTATTGGTGATGTTGATAAATCCGCTTAGAAATGCGTTTTTCACAGCTATATCAGGTGGTATCTGTGTCGCTTTACAATCCTCATTATTCCCGCATGTCTTATTTGTATCCTGTCCCGGTTTTTCCTTTATCTTGCCGTCTTCACAATATTGTTCAATCTTAATGCAATGTCCGGGTTTGAAATTCACAGTATCACAGTCTTGTCTGAGTTCATAGTTTACGATGGTGCCATTTGTCTGTTCACAATCCGTTGGTGCAGCCGGCGGGACAGATGCCTTACATTTATCCGTACATTCACCGTAATTATTCATGTTGTGCCATTTTTCCCCATCACACCAGTATGGAACTCCAACAGCATTTCCGTTAACGCAAGCTGTATTCGTGCATTTAAATTCCCAGCTTCCCCACAAACTGCTGTTGCATTTTTTTCCATTTAGCTCTGTTAAAACATCATCACATTTCCGATTAGGGTATTGGGTTAAAGATTCACAGGTGACGGAGGCGGCGTAAGGGTTCAGTTTGGGACCGGTCCGGGATAATCTAGTACTGGCAAAAGTACCAAGAGTGATAATAACCATACTTAAAACAAATAAAGCTGTGGTTATTTCTCCCCTGTTATTATTATCAGGATATAAACTTAATGTTTTCAATTCTGATCTTCTATGATTAACAATAAGATATAATAATTTGAAAATCAATATTCTAGATATTTTTATTTCATTATTTCCCCGGTTGATTTAGGTTTTTCTTGAGGTTTATCAGGGATTGGAGTTTGGTCTCGAGAAAAAATTTTATCAGGTGCCTTGGTATATTTTTCTATTGACAGTCTTAAAATTTTTTCCCTGTTTTTATTGACGGATTTGGGAAGAGGTAGAGTAACTGCATGAAATGGCAGGGAAGTAAGATTGTCAATTGCCAGTTTTATGACTATTTGATATGCACCCAGACTTACCAAATCTTCTTCTTTGTACCACTGGCCAAATTCTTTTGACAGGTGATTGGCGTCTTGGGCTCCGATAATGAACGATATCAGTGTTCCGGCATTGCCGAAAATAGCTTTCTGCACATTTTCTTCCACTTGGGCGACGTATTGGTTGGCAAGAATCAGATCCAGCCTGTATTTTCTTGCTTCAGAAAGAATTTTGATGAATGATAAAGTAGCAAAATTTTGAAACTCGTCGACGTACATATAAAAATCACGCCGCTGTGCTTCCGGTATATTTACCCTGTTCATAGCTGCCAGTTGCATTTTTGTAATAAACATAGCCCCCAGCAGAGCTGCATTATCCTCGCCCAATTTCCCCTGCGAAAGGTTCAGAATAAGTATTTTCCCGTTATTCATGATATCCTCCAGGTCAATAGTAGAGGTCGGATGGCCTATTATCTGTCTTATGGTGGGGGAAGTGACAAATTGTCCGACTTTGTTTTGGATAGGGGCTATAGCCTCACTTTTCAGCCTGGGATGCATTTTGTCAAACTCATTGACCCAGAAATTATACAGAACCTTATCTTTTAAAGAATGGACAATCTTCTGACGGAAATTAAAGTCTGCCAGTAGGTCCGGTACCATGACCAATGTTGAATTGGGAACTTCAAGAAGTGTCAGTATCGTATTTCTTAGGATATATTCCAGTCTTGGTCCCCACGAATAGGCATATAATTTACTGAATATTGATACTATACTTGAGGCTACCAGCTCTTTATGCACGGGGTTTTTTACTTCCAAAGTGTTCATCCAGAAAGGATGCTCCGTGTCAAAAGGTTCAAGATAAACTACGTCGTTTAACCTATACGAGGGTATGTAATTTAGAAGTATTTCAGAAAGATCACCATGCGGATCGATAACTGCCAACCCCTCCCGGTTTCTGGCGTCATTTATGGCCATGTTAGCGATAAGCGTGGATTTTCCGGTACCGGTTTTTCCGATGACATAGACATGTTTTCGTCTGTCATATTTCTTTAAACCGAAAGTGGTCATCTGGTTTTTAAACTCAGCTTTAGCAAAAAAATTAATCTGGGATTTTTCTTCATCCGACGCATCCAGAGCTACGGGTAAATTGGGTGGGGGTTCACCGACAAGCGATCTTCCCCAGGCGATATTTTTTATTCCGGCAAGAAGGCTGGTAGGCGGGTGCCATAATGTAGCCAGTTCCATGGTGTTCAGGATCTGATGCCGTGGGAAATGATTTTTCTCCCTTTTAATAAGCCTTTTGAAAGCAATTTTCTTATTGAAAAATCTGGGACGACGAAGTACGAGCCGATTTCCTTCACCCATGGCAAACGCTCCGAAGGAACCTGCCAGATTGTAAAGAAGACTCATGGCATTTTTTTGGTTATCAGAACCTATAAGAAGTCTTATATATGCCCGGTAGCCGGAATGGTTTGCTTTTTCCTCGATAAGACTTGCCTGCGGCATAGGTCTTACCCTGTCCGGCGCAGTAGACGAGGGATCAGGTATGCCTTTTCTTAGCATGTTTTGGATAGTACCTTGCCAGTTGAAATGAGGCGGTTCGATGATAATCTGAACAAGCCCGCTTTCTTCAATTTTCAATTTTGACAGGACACCGATTATGGAAGAAAGGGGATCAAGTTCCTTAAATTCGGAATAAGTTTTAATAGGATAACAGAAGGAGTTAGCTAAGTTCAGGTTACCGATAGCCAAATAAGGTTTTTTTGAGATGTTCCCCAAGTAATCAGGTACGTGAGTTATCAGGATTTTCGGATATTGGCTGGTGAGCTGGCTTTCCAGGAAGGTTCTGTAAGATTTCGGCAGCACAGTATAAAAATGAATTTGTTGATTTATACTGGCAATTTCAAAAGATAGAGTTCGTACCTTAATCCACAACCTTTTCCAATGCGGAATGTATCCTCCGGGAAAAAGAGCAGAAAAAACTTGAGCCATCGATTCCGGTGTTTCCTCCATGGTTTTTGGAGTCCTGATCTCTAAGATAACTTTCTCTTCAGATGACATAGTACTAATTATATAGTATCAATAAATAAGCACAAAATTAAATGGGTAAAATATTCTAGATTTGTCAATCCTTATTGACTCTACCTGGGATCTTGCCAAATAAGTTATTTCTTGATATTCTTGTAAGTGATGGATGCGCAGTTCTCAAGCGAACTCAAAATGAAGATGCAGAAAGCGATTTCTGTGATCCGCGAAGATCTGGGTACTATCCGGACAGGGCGGGCCACTCCGGCACTGGTAGAAAATGTAATTATTTCAGCCTATGAGAATACCCAGAAACTGAAAGTAAAGGAGCTGGCTACTATTAGTACTGATGGCCCCAGGATGATAATTATTGCTCCTTTCGATCCGTCCGTAATTCGTGACGTGGAAAGAGGAATAAATTCTGCAAATTTAGGTTTCACGGGAGCTGTTGATGGGAATATCATAAGAATAAATATCCCGCCTCTCACTGCAGACAGAAGAGATGAATATATTAAACTGGCCCATACGAAGATAGAGGGTGGAAGGGTGATGATCAGGCAAATCAGGCATGACGTGATGAGCGATGTCAAAAGACAATCTGAAGATAAACTAATTTCCGAGGATGACAGGAAGAGGATAGAGAAAGAAATCCAGCTCTTGACTGATGAAATGATGGCCGAAATAGACGCACTTAAGTCCAAAAAAGAGAACGAACTTTCTCAAGTTTAATATTAATACACTTCTTACAGATATCTGGTTTCCCTTTCGATAATCATTTTTATTATCGCCAGGGAAATGGCATAAGTGGGTTCTACTCCCTCATAAGATAGATTTCTGACTCCCAAATTTTTTGCTTTGCTGTATGGTGTATCTGAAGCGTAGTGGGCGATACCCAGTTCAAAAGGGCTATTTGTCAGATTGATAAACTGGTTTTCCACATACCGGTTATAATATACGAATTCATAAGCGGAATTTAGGTATGGGCCGCTTTCCATTTCTATAGTGTTATATCCTTCCTTAAACCAATAATCAATTATATTTTTATTTTCGAAAAAAGTACCTTTGACCGAAACGGTTTTTTGCATGTCCAAGACTGAACCGGTCCTGAATATTTTATTAAAAACCTGAGGGTTGAATACATTATTTATGGCGTAGACGTTTTTGGTATGCTGGTCAAAGACTGTTGTAGGAAGAAGAATATCACCGACGTTTCCCGTCAGTGTTGCCGCTTTACCCATAATATAGATCCCTCTAATCTCATCTACGTTTTGGCCGATTTCCGTGAGTACCTGATATGCAGCCCAGCCTAAGGGATAGTCGATGTTTACTATAAGCGCCTTACTTTTGTTAAGATGTTTGGTACTGATGGAAAGTCTGTTGTCTAAGTCTATTCCGGCCAGCTTACTTAACTCAATTACTTGGGTATCGATGTCGAGATATTTGGAGGCTTTTATATAATGTATTCCCAGTTTACGATCGAGCTTTTCTCTGCGTTTAAGGATCTCTTGGTTAATTCGGGCATATTTTTTGGCGATATAATAAAGAAAATTTTCTCTGCTTGCCAGAAAATCACCCGAAGAAATCCCTTCCCAAAGCCTGATCAGGTTTTTATCCTCAAGCCTGTATAGGAAGTCAATCAGAGTTTTTTCTTCCGCGAGGACGAACCTGGAGAGAAGATTGGTGATGGAATGAGTGTTGCTGGAGACAAAGTATATCGGTCTTTCCTGAAGATTTAGATTTTTGTGTTCGCTTTCCACAATGTTCCACCAATGTTGAGTCGCTTTGGTATATTCATTGTAGGATCCGGAAAGAAGCCGGATGGTGAAATCAACCCTCCGAAATTTGATGGCGGTTAAGAATTTATGATAGTCGTCACCCCAAATATTCTTTATTCTTTTAACATCTTCGCTGTCAAGAAGTTCTATTGCCTTTTGTTCTACATTTTTAGTATCCTGCAGCTTGTCATGAAATTTATTCCATTCTATTTGAAAAGCTGTAGCCAGGGTAATCACGTCATCTACATCAGTAACTGAGGCGATATATATTCCTAAAGTCTCTTTTCCGTCAAAATGCATTTTTCTTCGCCGCCCGGGTGCAGCTACTTCTTGCCATTTCTCAATTGTTCCGAAACCATTCTTTTCAAAGACGCTGTAAGATTGTCCTAAAATTATTTTTTTCACGTTTGACATAGGGGAGGGCAGTCTAAGCAAACAATAAATAAAAGCGGCAATATCCACTTCGGTACCGGCTCCCTTTTCCTGCAGGATGGAATTCATGGTAAGATGGGAATCTATCAAATTGAGAATCCTTACTTCTCCGGCGGATTTCAACAGCGAGCGGTAGGTGCGGATATGGACTTCTATTTCTTCGATATTTAATGTCAAATTTCCCTGGTACATAGTATTAAGAAAAATTAAAAAATCAAAATGAAAAATTCAAAATGACAACACTACTTAATGCAATATCTTCAATATAATTTATTTTTTTTCATTTTGAACTTCAATTATATACTGAATGCACTTGAAATTACACCCAACAGACCTTTTTCACGCATTGAATAACATATGGATGTAAGATAAAATGTTATGAAGAGTTTTGTCTATGCTGATTACAACTGTATTAGTTTTTCTGTTGATTCTGTCAATTCTTGTCCTAATACACGAGTTGGGACATTTTGTGGCTGCCAAGAAACTGGGTATCAAAGTCGAAGAATTCGGGTTCGGTCTTCCGCCCAGGATTTGGGGTGTTAAAAAGGGTGAAACTACTTATTCAGTAAACTGGTTGCCTATAGGAGGCTTTGTAAAACTTTTCGGAGAGGAGGGGGAAGATGGAGACGGAGAGGTAATTCAAAATTCAAAATTAAAAAATGATAATAGGGCTTTTTATGGTAGACCTATTTGGCAGAGAGTCGTAGTTCTTACAGCAGGTGTGGTTATGAATTTCCTGCTGGGTGTTTTTATCCTCTCCTTTCTTTTTACCCAAGGAGTGATGGTCCCTACCAAAAGAGTCCATATAGAGAAAGTGGTATCAGGTTCTCCTGCAGAAATGGTGGGACTCAAAAATGGTGATGTGATAAAAACCATCCTTATTGAGGAAGATATTGATAAATTCAGGGAAATCGAAATAGACAGTCTCACTAAACTTTCAGAAACAACCAGGGAATTTTTGGGAAAGACTATAACACTTGTGGTTTTAAGGGGTCAGGAACAGATGTCTATTGATATTATGCCTAGAGTGGATTATTCCAAAGATGAAGGCCCTATGGGAATTGTTATATCAAATTATGAAGAAAAAAAGTATTCTCTTTGGGAAGCACCGATTTACGGGACCAAAGAAGCAATGCTTCTGACTTATGAGTTGGTAAAGGGTATAGGAACGACCTTGTGGAAACTTATTTCTTTCCAGCCGGTTGCCAAAGATGTAGCAGGACCAATAGGAATAGCACAACTTACCGGTGAGGCGGTAAAATTTGGCAGGATGGCCGTACTGGAACTTCTGGGCATACTTTCGTTAAATTTAGCAATTGTGAACATATTACCCTTTCCCGCTCTTGATGGGGGAAGGTTACTTTTTGTCGTGATTGAGGGGACGACGGGCAGAAAAATTAAGGCTACTTGGGAAAGACTGGTACATCAGATAGGTATGGTTATATTGCTGTCTTTGCTGGTTTTAGTAACCATAAATGATCTCGTAAGGATTCTCTCTAAATAATATTTTCTTCATAAATCTTATTTAAACTCTCTTTACCACAAGAAATCGACATGCATCGTCATGATGTCTTGACTTAAATAATATATTTTGATAATTATTATCCAGATAAAAATAAAAGAAAGGTTAGGATAAAATCCATGAATGAAACAGACAGAATTCAGGCAGAGGGTGCATCTGTAAAAGGTCCGGAGGTTTTAAAAGAAACACCCGGAATGGCTGACGCACGACAACCCCTTTCGCCAGCGGAAGAGCGTGCCTTTCAGGATGCTTCTTTGGTGGGAGATCGGATAAGGCATGCAAAAGACCAACTAGTTTTCGGGAGTAGTTTCAGATAGCAACATATTTATAAAATAATAAACACACAGATAGAGCGTGTTTTTTTTTAGTTTGAAATAATATATACTTTAGAGCATGAGATATTCCAGACTGTTTGGAAAGACCTTAAGGCAAAAACCTCATAACGTAGAAATAAGAAGTCATGAATTACTGCTCCGGGGCGGTTTTATATTCCCAGTTGCTGCCGGTATATATGATTTTCTGCCGCTTGGATTTCGTGTTCTGGAGAAAATTGACAGGATCATAAAAGAGGAACTGGCCAAAAAGGGTGTACAGCATCTTATTATGCCCTTTGTTCATCCGGCGTCTCTTTGGCGGGAAACAGGCAGGTTTGAAAAGATGAAAAGGATTTTGGCGGTGTTTGACGCAGCACATGGAGGAAAATATTTGCTTGCGCCCACCCACGAGGAAACAGTTACTGATTTAGCCCGGAATTTCATCTTAAGTTATAGGGATTTACCAGTCATTGTTAATCAAAACCAATGGAAATACAGGAATGAAATTAGGGTGACCGGAGGATTACTTCGGACAAGAGAATTTCTTATGCAGGATGCTTATAGTTTTGATAAGGATGAGGAAGGTTTAGCAGAAAGTTTCAAGGTTGTAAGCGAAGCCTATCATGCAATTTTTAAGCGGATGGACTTTGAAACGACGGTGGTGAAAGCAGATAGCGGTGCAATAGGTGGGACCGGTTCCGAAGAGTTTATGGTGCTATCACCCTCAGGAGAAGATAGCATTATTGCCTGTGATAGTTGCACTTATAAAGCAAATATCGAAAAAGCTGAATCCATATTTCCCACTTTCCCGCAGGATAAGGAACAAAAACCCATGAAAGATGTTTTAGGAAAAGGGTTAATTGGAGTCGAGCCACTGGCAAAATATCTTAATATTTCCGTTTACCAGACCACAAAAACACTGATATACCAGGTAGATAATAATGTAGTGGCAGTCTGCATAAGAGGAGATTTCAATGTAAACGAAGTGAAGTTGGCGAATATTCTGGGTTGTTCTGATTTGACATTGGCAACGGAGGAAACAATAAAGAAACTAACAGGAGCGGAAGTGGGTTATGCAGGACCATTGAATCTTCCTAATAATATTAAGGTGTATTGGGATTACTCTACTAATGACAGGATCAACTTTGAGGCTGGAGCCAATAGAACTGATTACCATACTATAAATATAAATTTTGGCAGTGATATAAAATCACCTGAAAAATTCTATGATTTTAGAAGCGTAAAGGCGGGGGAGATATGTTCTGAGTGCAGAAAAGGCAAGTTAGCAGAGAAAAAAGCCATAGAACTTGGTCATGTGTTCAAACTTGGGACGGTATATTCTGAGGCAATGAATGCCACATTTTTAGATAAACACGGAAAAAGAAAACCGATAGTTATGGGTTGTTATGGTATAGGAATTACTAGGCTTCTTGCAGCGGCCGTAGAACAACACCATGATGACAGAGGGATAATTTGGCCAAAAGAAATTTCGTCTTACAATGTGCATCTTATTTCCCTGCCGGGAGGGGAGGAAAAGGCTGAAAAACTATATATTTCGCTAAAAGAGAATAATGTTGAGGTTTTATGGGACGATCGGGATGAGTCTGCAGGAGTGAAATTTTCTGATGCTGATTTGATAGGAATTCCAGTAAGATTGGTTATTTCTGCTAAAACCGGAGATAAAGTAGAATATAAGATTCGAAGTGAAAAACAGTTTCACATCATTGAAATTGAAGAAGCAATAAGGAAGATTAAATCATAAGTTTCTGACTACCTCTGGGATTTTGCTCAGGCTTATTAACTTTTATCTCCGAAGTAAAAGTCTTTTAATTAAATCTAGTTTATTTTAGATTTATATTATGTTACGGATTTCTCGTTTAGGGATTTTTTTCATCTTATTTCTATTGGTAATATTTATCTTCACCTATTCTTACAAACCGCCAAAAATCATCCGTCTGGCCGGATCCACCGCTTTTTTACCTTTTGCGGAAAAGCTAGCAGAAGAATATATGAAAAGAAATCCCGGAATAGTAGTTGATGTTCAGGGTGGAGGTTCGGCAGTTGGAATTATGGTGGCCCGTGAGGGTATTGCCGATATCGGTATGGTTGATATGGTTATTTTGCCGAAAGAAACTGAGAGATTAGAAAAAGTAATCGTCGCCCGGGATGGCATTGCGGTAATTGTCAATAATTCCAATAAAGTAAACGATTTGACACTTACGAAACTAAGGGATCTTTTCAGCGGAAAAATAACCAATTGGAAAGAAATTGGTGGAGATGATGCAAAAATAAGGGTAATCAGTAGAGAAGAAGGTTCAGGCACTAGAAAATCTTTCGACTTATTGGTTCTGAGTGGCCGAAAAGTTACCCCAGACGCCATGTATCAGGATTCAAACGGAACTATAAGGGAAGCAGTCAAAAGCGATAAAGACTCGATAGGTTATATTTCGATTGGCATCTTAAATCCGGATGTAAAAGCCTTAAGCATTGACGGAATTTCCGCCAACAACGAAAATGTAAAATTATCTCGGTATAAAATCGCCCGGCCGATTTATTTTCTTCTTAAGTCAAATTATTCAGTACAAACCAGAGATTTCGTCAATTATATTTTGGGTACGGAAGCACAAAAGATAATGGAAAAAGACGGTTTGATCACGGTCATATAAATAAACATAAAGTATATAAAAAATGAAAAATCATCAGGAAAAAATTATAGAAAAAAGTATTTTGATAGTTGCTTTCTCCACAGTATTTATACTTTTCCTTATTACCCTTTTTATCTTCAAAGAGGGTTTGCCATTTATCCTCAATAATGGTCTTACAAGATTATTTTTCAGTACAAATTGGTCGCCTTCAGATGGATCCTACGGGATTATTCCCATGCTTATCGGATCACTATCAATTACTTTCGGGGCTCTGATTCTTGGAGTTCCTCTTGGGGTGGCTTGCGCAATTTATCTTGCCGAATTTTCCTCAAAAACTTTAAGGAATATTCTCAAACCGATGATTGAACTTTTGGCTGGGATCCCTTCAGTAGTCTATGGATTTATTGGGATGATATTTTTGGCACCAGTTATCAGAAGTTATTTCGGTGGACCAGGATTGTCTATTTTAACCGCTTCCATAGTCTTGGGTATTATGATACTTCCCACCATTATCAGTATCTCTCTGGATGCTCTTCTCATGTTACCGCGATCATATAAAGAAGGATCCATGGCTTTAGGGGCAACCCAGTGGCAAACAGTCACAGGTGTACTTTTGCCGGCAGCAAGATCAGGGATTTTAGCAGGAGTAATTTTGGGGATGGGCAGGGCCATTGGAGAGACAATGGCCGTTATCATGGTTACCGGCAATTCAGTGAAGGTACCTTCTTCATTTATTGATTCTACAAGGACTTTAACGGCCAATATAGCCCTAGAGATGGGTTATGCGATTGGAGAACACCGGCAAGCTTTATTTGCCACGGCCATTATACTATTTGTTTTTATTATTATCTTAAATATTCTGGCTATGAAGATTATCAAAAAAAGACGAATATGAATCCCAAATTGTCCCAAATAATAGCGAAAATTTGTTTAGGCTTGGCCATGCTATTTACTATTTCAATTTTGATTTTTATCATAATATACATTTTGTTTCATGGTCTGCCAATTTTGACTTATCAGTTTCTTTCCTCACCAATTCAGGAAATGGGTAAAAAGGGAGGTATATTTCCCAGTATTGTTAGCACTCTGTATCTTGTTATTACCTCCGTTGTTGTTGCTACACCTTTGGGAGTGGGTACGGCGGTATATATTACTGAGTATACGAAAAAAAACAAGATTACCGACATAATCCAGTTTGGATCTGATTGCTTGGCAGGTATTCCGTCAATAATATACGGCTTATTTGGATTTACTTTTTTTGTGATTTTTCTTGGTATGGGCTGGTCAATTCTATCAGGTTCACTTACTTTAGCTATCATGATGTTGCCAACAATTATCAGGACTTCTGAGCAAGCCATAAGATCCGTGCCACAGAGTTATCGGGATGTGACCTATTCTTTGGGAGGCAGCAAATGGCAAGGGATAAAAAACATCGTTATTCCCAAAGCTCTTCCTGGGATTCTGACTGGCGTAATTCTAAGCATGGGAAGAGCGTTATCAGAGACTGCCGCTTTGATTTTTACTGCGGGCATGTCAATTCGCACACCTACATCTATATTTTCTTCCGGACGCAGTATGGCCGTTCATTTTTATACCTTAGCAAGGGAAGGCTTATCTCTACCCATGGCTTATGGTACTGCATCGGTTCTTATAATTTCCATATTATTTATTAATTTTATTTCTTATATCCTGATGAACCAATATCTGAAAAAATATTCCTAATATGAAAAAAAAGATAGCGGTTTTACATTTAAATGTTTTTATTAAAGATAAGATAATACTGAAGGATATAAATCTGGATGTCTATGAAAATGAAATCCTCTCAATTATCGGTCCTGCAAATAGCGGAAAATCTTCTTTTTTACGGGTTATAAACAGGATGCTCGATATCAATAGCGACTTTCGCGTTGAGGGAAATGTTTTTATAGATGGGGAAGATATTTACAAAACTAACGTGAATATTTGTGATTTACGGAAAAGGATCGGTATAATTTTTGCTCTTCCTGTTCCTTTGCCTCTCTCAATTTATGATAATTTAATTTACGGCCCCTTGCTTCATAAAAAGATTTCTGTCGAAAGATTGAACGGATTGGTCGAAAAGTGTTTAAAATCGGCTTCATTATGGGAAGAAGTAAAAGATAGATTGCATCTATCAGCCTTACAGCTGTCAGGAGGTCAACAGCAGCGTCTGTGTCTTGCCAGATCCCTAATGGTTGAACCTGAGATAATTTTGTTTGACGAACCATGCTCAGGGCTTGATCCTGTATCAACCTCAAAAGTAGAAAGGACGATGTTTGAGTTAAAAAAGCGATATACTTTGATTCTGGTAACAAACAATACCAAGCAAGCAGCCAGAGTAAGTGACAGGACAGCTTTTCTTTTATCAGGGAAACTGATTGAAGTGGATCAAACAAAACAAATTTTCACTTCACCCAAAAGTAAACTTACCAATGATTACATAACCGGGAGATTTGGATGATGTAATTATAAATGTTACGTTTGGATATTAACTTTAGTTTAGCAATAAAAATTCGTTGAGAATATCTTACGATGGTCAAAATAAAAACTGTTAATCTAAACTTATTTTACGGATCTTTTAAGGCCTTGTCCAATATCAATCTTGATGTAAAAAAGAATCAGATAACTGCCTTTATCGGGTCATCAGGTTGTGGAAAAACTTCACTACTGCGGTGTCTCAACAGGATGAATGATTTTATTCGGGGAGTGAAGATAGAGGGAGAGGTTCTGATTGATGGAAAGGAAATTTACAAGAATGTTGTTGATTTGACTAATTTACGTAGGAGGATAGGTATGGTTTTCCAGCGTCCCAATCCTTTCCCTTTATCGATATATGATAATGTAATTTATGGTCCAAAGGTGCACGGGATAAACCACCAAGAAAACCTCATGGAGATTACAAAAAAAGCACTTTCCTCAGTATTTCTCTGGCGCGAATTGAAAAATAAACTTAATGATTCGGCTCTTGATTTAAGCGGGGAACAACAACAGCGTCTTTGTATCGCTAGACTTTTGGCTGTTCATGCTGAAGTTTTACTTATGGACGAGCCTTGTTCCACTCTTGATCCTATTGCGACAGCCAAAATAGAGGAATTAATAATGGAGCTTAAGAAAAAATATACTATTGTTATTGTTTCTCACAATATGCAGCAGGCAGCCAGAGTATCGGATTATACTGGTTTTTTTCTTCTTGGGGAAATGGTAGAATTTGGTAAAACAGAAAAAATTTTTACAGCACCAAAGGATAAAAGAACAGAGGATTATATTACCGGTAAATTCGGTTAAGAAGAAAAGGAGGTTGTTATAAACGACGGCCAGTTTAAAAAAGCTCTGGAAAATTTAAACGGACTGATTCTACAAATTGGAAACGGGGTGGAAAATACGATTATCGACTCCTTTATGATTTTGGAAAAAAGGGATATTAAAAAGGCTCAGCAAATTATTAACAACGATAAAAGTATTGATTTTCTAGAACTGAAAATAAACGAAGACTGTTTAAGACTCCTGGCTTTATACCAGCCGGTTGCCAGTGATTTGAGGTTTATTACCACAGCTATGTCGATTGTCACTGATCTTGAGCGTATCGCCGATCTCGCCTCAGATATAGCCAGCAGGGTGATTGAGATGGGAAATGAACCTCTGATAAAGCCGCTTATTGATATCCCCAAAATGGTGAATATCGCCAAAGATATGCTTCATAAAAGTCTCAGAGCTTACGTGAAAAGAGACACGCGTTTGGCGAAAGAGGTATCTTTAATGAGACAAAAGACAGATGACCTTAGGGATCTTATTTATAATGAATTGGAAGAAGTAATGACCAAAAATCCCCAGCGTCTCAGTCGCGGTTTACCGCTTATTCTTATTACCCATCATCTTGATAGAATAATTTCTCATACCGAAAATATTGCTGAGGATGTCGTATATATGGTAGACGCGCAGGTAATAAAGCATAGAAATATAAAAAATTGACAGCAGCTCCTTTTTTAATCTCTTCTAGTGAATATTAGAAAGACATTTTAAAATTATAACTTGATGAAAACTATTGTTACTCATGTTATCTCCGGAGCCGTGATTGGGGTAGGTAGCGTGAAGAATTTTTCCTCTGTACGCTGGGTGGTAGCCCGCAGAATTTTCTGGGCATGGATATTTACCTTACCTGCAAGTGCTCTTATGGCTTCCGTTTTATACCTTTTACTTCGATTTTTAAGAATCTAACTAATATTTCTTCAGCAGACGGGAATTCTACAAAATTTTTATAGTCGGTCACAACATGAGATAATAAGAAGGTAATTATTTTTTTGTATCTTGCTCTCTTTTATTATTGTCTTTACAATTATGCCATGAAAACTATTGTTACCCATTTTGCTCCGGATGTGGATGCTATTACCTCTGTTTGGCTTTTAAGGAGATTCATGCCCGGATGGGATAAGGCAGAAGTCAAGTTTGTTTCTGCAGGTAACACTTTGAATAATGAGCCGCCTGAGAGCGATCCTGAGATCATGCATGTTGATACCGGCATGGGGAGATTGGATCATCACCAGACGGATGAAGACACGTGTGCGGCAAAACGTACTTTTCAGTTCGTTTCACAGCAAACTCAAAACTCAAAACTCAGATCTCAAAACCAGAAAGGGAAAATTCATAATTTCCATATAGAGGCGTTGGAACGGATGATAGATGTTGTCAACGATATCGACCATTTCCGGGAAGTATATTTCCCGAACCCCGCGGCAGATTTTTATGATTTTGGTTTGGTGGCAATAATGGATGGTTGGAAGCTGATTTATAATGGTCTTGATGAAAAAATCATAGAATTGGGGATGCTGGTTCTTGACGGGATTTATAAAACTTTTCAGGACAAACTCTGGGCAGAAAAAGAGATTAGTACTGAGGGAATAGAATTTCAAAGTAAATGGGGAAAAGCTATAGGTATAGAGACCTTGAATGATGAGGTTATAAGGTTGGCACAAAAGATGGGGTTCGTGGTTGTGGTTAGGAAAGATCCGAAGAAGGATTATGTTCGAATCAAGGCTTTGCCGGAATCGAAAGTGGATCTGACATCATGTTACAATATATATAGGGAAAAGGACAAGGAAGCTACCTGGTTTCTCCATGCGGGGAAAAAAATGCTTTTGAACGGATCGATGAAAAATCCCGAATGCAGACCGACCAAGCTTACGTTAAGGGAGATTGTTAATGTCTTAAAAAAATAACATGGCAGAAAATTGTATCTTTTGCAAAATCATAAAAGGGGAAATAGGCGGAAATTTTATCCGGAGAAAGAAGGATTATGTTGCGTTTAAAGATATAAATCCCAAAGCGCCGGTGCATGTGCTTATTGTTCCTGTGAAGCATTTTGCTTCCTTGGAGAATGCAGATGATAAGGATAAATTGCTTTTAGGCGATTTAATGATTGCGGTAAGAGATATCGCCAGAAAATTAAAGATTAGCGAAAGTGGATATAAAATAGTAATAAATAACGGTGAAGATTCAGGTCAACTGGTTTTTCACATGCACATACATCTTTTGGGAGGATGGCAAAAGGTATCCCATTGGAAGGTGTAAAGATGTATAATATATATAGGATTATTCTTAATCCAATAGACTGATACCTTTTTTGTTAACTAGTCATATTTATTCTTTCCTTAACTTTAAAATAAGTAGAGGATAAAGGAGGTGTTTTATTAAATATTATGATTTTCGTGAAAGCGGCGCCTGGTGATTCGACTGATTCGGTAATAAGAAAATTTACCCGCAAGGTGATAGCGGAAGGATTGCTTCTGGAGTTTAAGAAGAAGGAATTTTATCAAAAACCGGCAGAAATCCGTAAAGAAGCCAAAAAAGAAATCGAAAGAAGAGCCAAAGCTAGAAAAAAGAAAAGAAATAAATAAAATGTTGAGCGTATATATAAAAACAGACTCACATTACAAAGTCAATCGAAGTCGTATCCGGAAAACAATTGAGGAGATACTTACTGAAAAAAAGACAAAAGGCAATTTTGAAGTAAGTGTTACTGTTGTGGGAGATAGAATGATGAAGAACCTGAATAAGAAGTTCCGCAATGTTGATGATACGACAGATGTGTTGTCATTTCCGCTTACAGATTCAAAAGCGAAAACATCCTTTATAGATCCGCCTGATGACACTCTAAGATTAGGGGATATTGTAATATCCTATCCGCAAGCCATAGATGAGGCAGTTGAAGAGAATAAGATGGTAGATGATAAAATAGATGAATTAGTCAGACACGCGATGATGCATCTTATTGGTATCCATCATGATTAACCGGTCATGAAATTCCAAAAATGGGTTTTTTATATAAAATAATTATATGTCACTTTATTTAAAGTATCGTCCTCAAAAAGTAGAGGAACTGGATTTGGATGAAGTCAGAAACAGATTGTCGAGGCTTCTTGCTTCACCTTATATTCCGCATGCATTTCTATTCTCCGGACCAAAAGGTACAGGCAAGACTTCAGCCGCCAGAATTGTGGCAAAGAAGCTGAATTGTGAAAAAAACCCTTACAGGAAAACAACCTCTCTGGATAAAGATGTAAACATAGAACCATGCAATACTTGCGATTCGTGCCTGGCTATTAAAGACGGAAGGCATTTTGATGTGTTGGAAATCGATGCTGCGTCAAATCGCGGTATAGACGAGATAAGAGAGCTTAGGGAGAAAATAAAACTGGCTCCGGTGTCAGGTAAATATAAAGTCTATATTATTGATGAAGTGCATATGCTGACCAATGAGGCATTTAACGCTTTACTCAAAACTTTAGAAGAGCCGCCAGTCAGAACAGTTTTTATATTAGCTACGACCGAAGTGGAGAAGCTACCCGGTACGATTTTATCCAGATGCATAAAGATAAATTTCAATAAAGCCACCACGACCGAGATTTTGCATTCTTTAAAAAGAGTGGCTAAAGGAGAGGAAGTAAAGACCACAGATGAAGTGCTTACATGTATCGCTGATTTTGCTGATGGTTCTTTCAGGGATGCGACCAAATTTTTAGAACAGGCCCTGTCAGAGGATGCTTTAGACATAGCTAAAATAAATAAAATCCTGGGTGGAGTCAGATTTGACCGTGGGCAGTTTTTAAAACTCATTATTGACAAAAATACAGAAAAAGCTCTTTTATTTGCACATGACATGGGAGAAAAAGGAGCAGATCTCCGTTTTTTCATAACCGATGTATTGAATCTCCTGCATGATTTGCTTTTACAAAAACACGGTATAATAGACGTTAAACAAAACAGCAAGTTGATAGATGAAATGTCAGATAAAGATATTACTGCCCTTATCAAACACTTCTCACAAATTTATGCAGATCTCAAATATGCAAGCAAACCTGAATTACTTTTTGAGGTGGCCATTATAGACTGGTGTGAGAATAAGTAAAATTGTGAATCTATCCATTTAGTATTTTTTGTACAATAAATTGCGTAATTTTTTTATTACTGTCATTACGCAATAGTTCTAATATAATAATTATTAAATTATACTGAAACAACTTACTTAAATGTGTTCCAGTATATGCTCTTCTAGACTGATCCCGATTTGATCGGGATACAGTAAGAAGGGCAGAGAAAGGAGACAGAATGTTTAATCCATTTAAAGGTTTAGGTGATCTTAAGACTATGCGGGATCAAGCCGTACGTATGCAGCAGGCATTGGCCGGTGAAGAAGTGGTGGTGGAAAAAAACGGGGTGAAAGTAATAATGAGCGGAGATCAGAAGATAAAAGAGCTCATAATTGACGGTGAAGAGAATAAGAGAGTCATGGAAGCTGTGGCCGAAGCTATCAAGAAATCACAGGAAATTGCCGCCCGCAAGCTGACTGAGATGAGTGGGGGCTTACAGGGACTTTTGGGAGGAGGAAAGTAGAAACCGGTAATCAAT
>Ga0100394_1001598_pt1 | contig 18794 bp, 21 predicted proteins | sample CryGeymeta201518_FD_81549 | JGI IMG/M metagenome (GOLD analysis project Ga0100394, IMG submission 81549) | Groundwater microbial communities from Crystal Geyser aquifers in Utah, USA - Crystal Geyser metaG 2015-18 | ecosystem: Environmental > Aquatic > Deep subsurface > Groundwater | place: USA... | reverse complement strand
TTTTTGCAAACCGTCTTAACTCACCCGAAGCACCCTTACTGCAGCACCCCGTGGCATGGCGCGCATTATAGGGCGTTTTGAAACTCGTGCAAGGGGTTATTTAATAAAAACATAGCTTTTTAGATCGTTCGCATAAAGTTTCAACGATAAGCGCTTTTTTAGTACATTTACTGCATAATAACTCAGCATTAAAGGAGATTATGATGATAAGAGCATATAAAGGTATCTCCCCCGCTTTGGGAAAAGGTACATATATAGATAGTTCGAGCGTACTGATAGGTGATGTAGTATTAGGTGATGATGTCAGTATCTGGCCTTTAGTGGCTGTTCGTGGCGATGTGAACTTTATTCGCATTGGCAACAGAACCAATATACAAGATGGTTCGATATTGCATTTATCTCGTTCCAGTAAAAGTAAACCTGAAGGTTCACCACTTATTATCGGTGACGATGTTACTGTCGGTCATAAAGTCATGCTGCACGGTTGTACGCTCGGAAATCGGATACTAGTTGGTATGGGCGCCATTGTTATGGATGACGTTATAGTAGAAGACGACGTTATTATTGGTGCCGGCAGTCTAGTACCACCAGGTAAACATCTGCAAAGTGGTTATTTGTATGTTGGCAGCCCGGTGAAACAAGCTCGCCCTCTTAATGCAGACGAAAAGTCGTTTCTTAAGGAATCAGCGGCTAACTATGTGCTGCTTAAAAACGACTATCTGGCACAGGATTAAAGCCAGATTTCACCAACACTATTATAAGCGTCGTTAGCAATAGCATGCTCGGCGCTATCTTCCCAGTTAAACGCATCAGCTTTTACCTGTTGTAGAAAGTCATCAGCAGATACATTCTGTGGCAAACGAATAAAGCAGTTCACTCTTAAGCCTGACACCAGGCAAGTAAATGCTACAGCCTGTTTAGCAACATCATAGTAAAAGTCACTATTAAAAATCAGCTGTTGGTTCATTTAAAGAGCTGTGCTTTTAATAAGGCCATCACTGGTTCTATATTAGGTCGTTTGCCTCGCCAGATGTAAAACGCTTCTGCTGCTTGCGACAATAACATACCCAAACCATCGGCTATATGTAATACACCTTGCGCTTGGGCCCATTGTAAAAAAGGAGTCGGTTCAGGGCCATACAGCATGTCATAGGCAAGTGTGCAATGTTGCATATGAACCGCACTGATTTGCGGGCGTTCACCACTCAAGCCAGATGACGTTGCATTTATGACTAACGCATATTGCAATGTAGCTATTTGCTCAAAACTGCATGCTTGCACTCTGGCATCAAAACTATTTGCTATAGCAATAGCTTTGCTTTCAGTGCGATTAGCCAATACTATTTTTGACACACCCGCATCAAGTAAAGGACCTATAACGCCTCGACTGGCACCACCTGCCCCGAGTAGAAGTAATGTGGCCCCCAATAGCTGAAAACCAAGCCGGTTCAAATCCGCGACTAAACCTATACCATCGGTATTATCCCCACATAAATTCCCGGACTTATCTATATAAAGAGTATTTACCGCGCCCGCTTGCTGCGCCCTGTCAGAAAGTATGTCAGCCAGCAGAAAAGCCTGCTCTTTAAAAGGTACAGTGACATTTGCCCCCTTACCCCCCAACCCAACAAAGCGATGCCAACTGTCGGCAAAGCCATCTAGTGGTGCTAACATAGCCTCGTAAGTCAGCCGCTCTTCGCATTGCATAGCAAACTGAGAATGAATAAAAGGTGATTTCGATTGCCCTATAGGATTACCGAATACAGCATAATGGTCCAAAACAAATGTCCATAAAGAAGTTAGTAAAGATGATTTTTAATAAAACGACGGTAAATAGCAAGCCACATCCCACTCCTGAGCAAACTCCTTATATTATGATGGGTGGCGAATACTGTGTAAGACGTTTAGCGAATCGCTTTTATGACATTATACAAAGCGACCCACTAGCCAAAGAGCTGTATGCTATTCATCCGCTGCCACTGGATACTATCCGGCAAAAGTTTTTTGAATTCTTGTCAGGCTGGTTAGGTGGGCCAGCACTGTTTGAACAAAAATATGGACACCCGAGACTACGCGCCAGGCATATGCCATTTACCGTTAACGAGCAGCTACGGGATCAGTGGATGCTATGTATGAATAAGGCGTTAGATGAGGTAGTAGAAGATAAGTTACTGCGGGAAGGCATTCGCCAGTCTATCGGTCAACTGGCGAGCCATATGATTAATTGCTAATCATTCAACTTCAACCAATCCTGTGGTTTAAGATAACGCTCGTATAGTATAGCTTCAGGGCTGTCTTGCTCTGGTTCAAAACCATATTGCCACCTAACCAGCGGCGGCATCGACATCAGTATTGATTCTGTTCTGCCGCCGCTTTGTAAGCCAAATAAAGTGCCACGGTCATACACCAGGTTAAACTCAACATAGCGCCCGCGCCGATAAAGCTGAAACTGACGTTCTTTGTCGCCATAAGGTGTCGCCTTACGCTTTTCTATTATCGGCAAGTAAGCAAGAATAAACGCTTCACCCACGGCCTGCATCAGTGCAAAACTTTGCTCAAAACCCGGAGCATTTAGGTCATCAAAAAATAATCCGCCGACACCACGGGTTTCGTTGCGATGCTTCAGGTAGAAGTATTCGTCGCACCATTTCTTATAGTCAGGATAATACTCAGAGCCAAAAGGATCGACTGCCGTTTTCGCAGTTTGGTGCCAGTGCACAACATCTTCTTCAAATGGATAATACGGCGTTAAGTCAAAGCCGCCCCCAAACCACCATACTGGTGTTTCACCGTCTTTTTCAGCGATAAAGAACCGCACATTTGCATGCGTAGTAGGCACATATGGATTATTAGGGTGAATGACCAAAGAAACACCGCAAGCATTAAAGCTTCGACCTGCAAGTTCAGGCCGGTGCGCCGTTGCAGACGCAGGCATATTGGCACCAAATACATGTGAGTAATTAACACCGGCTTGCTCGAATACCTTGCCAGCCGTTAACACGCGGCTCTTGCCGCCTCCGCCTTCAGGTCGCTGCCAGGCATCCTCAACAAACTGCGCAGCGCCATCAGCCTGCTCCAGTGTTTTACAAATAGCATCCTGCAATTGCTGCAAGAACTGCTGAACGGTGGCTAAATGGTCATGCGGTTGACTCTGTGTCACATTAACTCCTTACAATATCGCCGGTTAAGGCATTACGGATTTGGCTAGGCTGTGTCGCCCCCCCCAAATCGCCAGGCATAATAGCAGACAATTTTCCGGCCATTCTTTGCTCCAACTCAATACGGTCGGTTATAGCAGGTTGCCCGGATAAATTAGCACTGGTTGAGACAACAGGTTTGCCATAAGCAATACACATTTGTTGTACTACAGGATGCCCACTTACCCGCACAGCAACAGAGTTAAAATTTCCAGTTATCCACTTAGGGGCCGTTTTACTTGCAGGCAGTACCCAGCTAACATGGCCTGGCCAACTTGAAAATATCTGGTACCGCTTCTCTGAAGGAATCGCGTCGTCATCCACATAGGGCAAAAGCTGAGAATAATTGGCTGCAATTAAAATTAGTCCCTTGTCAACCGGCCGCTGTTTGATTGCCAATAATGCCATTACCGCAGCTTCGTTGTCTGGATCGCAGCCTAGGCCATACACGGCTTCTGTAGGGTAAGCGATGACTTCACCATTATTTAATGCTTGTAAAACGGATTCAAGTTTTGTCATGGACTTAGTTTACCTTGGCAAATTTAACGAAAAACACAGTTAAAATTTTCTTCAGAAGCGCAACTGGCTATAATAGCGACTTCACGTTAATAGTTCATCACGTACAGAAGGAAACAACAATGCAAGTTGGCATCATCATGGGTTCTACTTCAGACTGGCCTACTATGAAACACGCCGCTGATATGCTGGATAATTTCGGTATTGCCTATGAAACCAAAGTTGTTTCCGCACACCGCACCCCACAGTTGCTGGCAGATTATGCTAACAGTGCGGCTAGCCGTGGCTTGAAAGTGATAATTGCCGGTGCCGGTGGTGCAGCTCATTTACCCGGTATGGCGGCTGCTTTCACCAGCCTTCCAGTGCTGGGAGTACCTGTGCAGTCTAAAGCACTAAAAGGCATTGATTCTTTACTGTCCATAGTACAAATGCCTAAAGGCGTGGCAGTAGGTACTTTGGCCATTGGTGACGCTGGAGCTGCAAATGCTGGGTTGCTTGCAGCACAAATTCTGGCCACAAACAGCCCGGAACTAATGAGCAAAATTGATGCCTTCCGCAAAGCGCAGACAGAAATGGTGTTGAGCCAGCCTGATCCGTCGCAGGTGCAATTATGAAAGTATTAGTTTTAGGCGCCGGCCAGTTAGCCCGAATGATGTCTTTAGCCGGCGCACCGCTGAATATCAGCATCAGCGCTTATGATGTCAACAGCGACAGCATAGTGCATCCTTTAACACAGCAGAATTTGGGCAAGGGTTTGGCCAATGCCATTGCCGATGCTGATGTGGTTACCGCCGAGTTTGAACATATCCCCCTTACCGTATTAGCCCAATGCCAACAAAGTGGTAAATTCCTCCCCGGAGAAACGGCCATTAAAGCGGGTGGTGACAGGCGATTAGAAAAACAGTTGCTAGATGATGCAGGAGTCCGCTCTGCCGCCTACCACATCGTTAATGTAGAAGCCGATTTTAATCATGCTATCACTACATTGGGCTTACCACTGGTGTTTAAAAGTGCCTTAGCCGGTTATGATGGTAAAGGGCAATGGCGCTTAAAGCGTACTGAGGATGCCGCAGAAGTATGGCAGCAAATCAGCGCTTTTTTAGCGGCCGATGAAAACCAAAGTATCGTTGCCGAACAGTTTATTCCCTTTCAACGTGAAGTATCTTTAATTGGTGCCCGCCGGGCAAACGGTGAAGTGAAAGTCTATCCGCTGACAGAAAATCACCATGTTAATGGCGTACTGAGTGTTTCATTAGCCGTACCAGGCAATGAACAATTGCAGCAGCAAGCACAAGCTATGTTTACCGCCGTTGCCAACAAGCTCAATTATGTTGGTGTGTTGGCAATAGAGTTTTTTGACGTTGACGGTGAGCTATTAGTCAATGAAATTGCACCTCGGGTGCACAATTCAGGCCACTGGACACAACAAGGCGCCGATGTTTGTCAGTTCGAGCAACATTTACGCGCGGTGTGTGATATGCCATTAGGCAATTGCGAATTAGTTCGTCCAAGCCTGATGGTAAACATATTAGGTGAAGACAAGGTGCCAGAAGCTATTTTGTCTATTTCTGGGGTCCACTTGCACTGGTACGGAAAGTCGAAGCGACCAGGCCGAAAAATGGGCCATATCAATTTATCTGCCGCAAATAATAGTGAATTAAAAGCCCGCTTCGAACAGCTTATCAGCTTGCTTTCACCAGCAGCATTCCCTGAATTACAACTGATGGCTAATCGGCTTAACTAACGCTTATGCCGGCAGCTCAAGCGGCCGGCTGTTTCTCTGCACAGCCTTTATCTGCACAATATAGCCCACTTTTTTTCTCAATTAGCACCCCAAAACCGCAGCTGAGGCACACGCCTGCAACGGGTTTATCGTTCAGTAAAAACTTGCATTTAGGGTACTTATCGCAACCCCAGAACTGTTTACCAAACTTATTTACCCGCTCGGTCAGTTGGCCGTTGTTACATTTTGGGCAAGCTAATCTCTCAATGTCTGGCTGCTCACTATGCTCGTGCACCACAAAATTGCAATGCGGATAATCAGTACAACCGATAAACATGCCATAACGACCGTTTTTTACTGCAAGCGCATTGCCACACTGCGGGCAGGGTTCACTTTCCAGTACTTTTACAATACTGGTTTCATGCTGATGTAACGCTTTAATATAGTTGCAGGCCGGATAAGCACTGCAACCAAGAAAAGGACCATTTTTACCTGATTTCATTGCCAGAGGTTGCTGGCATAGCGGACATAGCTGTTGCTGTAACGGCAGGTTAAATAAATTGGAATCAGCGGTCATAAAAGGTTAAGCCGCTTAATGCAGCGGCCCTTCCGGTTCATCAAAAATAAGATCTTCCATTTGCGCGTAAGCAGATTCATGGCCAGGAACGTTAAACAACACCATCAAAACTACCCACTTTAAATCTTCAAGGCTAATACTGTTGCTATCGAGTTCCATCACGCGGTCAATTACCATTTCTCTAGTTAATGCATCCAACACATTAACTTGCTCAAGAAAAAGTAAAAAACCCTGACATTCAACATCCATTTTTGCCAGTTCTGGCGCACTGTAGATGCGAGTGGCATTAGAAATGCCCTTAGATAAATACGGTTTAACATGACTTTCCTGCAGCGCAGATAAGTTGTCGAGCCACTTTAACGCCTTAAAGATATCGTCGTCATGAAAACCTGCCCGGCTTAACTCTTTGGTCAGATCGGCATGATTAACGTAAATATCAGATTCATTGTGAATATAGTTTTCGAACAGATAAACGAGGATATCAAACATACTCAGGCACTCCTCACTCTTATGTAGCCACCAGGAACTGCTGCCACTTCACCCGCTAATTCAAGCTGCAACAGCGCTATTGTTGCGTCGGCGATAATAACACCGGCGCGCTCAGCAATCAGATCAACTGCGGTAACTTCATCTCCTACGTTAGCCAACAACTGTCGGGCAAACAAGTCTGTTTCAATACTTTTTTCAGCTTCTGGTGCAATTTTTAGACAAGTCTTACCGAAAAAGCGCCACTCTTCCAATATATCGGCCACAGACGTCACTAATTTAGCCCCTTGCTGGATTAAGCTATGGCAACCTGCTGACTGTGGGCTATACACCGAACCTGGTACAGCAAAAACATCACGACTGTACTCTGCGGCTAGATTCGCGCTAATCAAAGTGCCACTTTTCAACCCCGCTTCAACAACTATGGTGCCAATACTCAAACCCACCACTATTCTATTACGCTGCGGAAAAAGCTCAGCTCTGGCTTGAACGTCCGGGAAATACTCAGACACCAACGCCCCTTGCTCGGAAATAGCAGTAGCCAATGCTTTATTTGAAACAGGATACACCTGCTCCAAACCGTGCCCTAACACGGCAATAGTTAGACCGCCAACATGTAATGCACCCTTATGGCTTTCACTGTCGATACCACGTGCCATACCGCTGGTAATAACATAGCCTTGTTGGCTTAATTCGCTGGCAAAATTAAATGCCACTTTGCGACCAGTCGGTGTCGGTTGCCGGCTACCCACCATCGCTAACTGCTGTTGCGCCAACACATGGGGATCGCCTTTTACAAAAAGTATCAGGGGTGGCTGTTTTGTTTGTTTAAGTAAGGCGGGATAAATTGGATCATTAAAAGTGACAATATGGTGATGCTCGGCTTGCTCCAGCCAACGTATTGCATAGTCAGCCTTAGCATTGGCCTCGTAAGCTAAAATGTGCGCTTGTCGTTCGGTAAAGCCGATATTGCGTAAAGTGCTAGCGGGTAATTTTACCAGCTCTGCTGCTGAAATTTGCTCGCTAAGACGCTGAAACTTCAGACCATCCAGGCCATGAACAGAGGCTAAAGCGAGCCAGTTGCGGATATCCTCCATACAAACTGGCTCCTTCAAAATATCCTATAGATTTGCGACCTTATCCCCAATACGAATAGGTCGTGAAGTTTTGGTCACGATGGCGAAGCTGGTTCGCTCTGACACTTTGAACACCATCAACTCACCCACTTTTTCCCGTGGCAATTGAATCGTGCTGTCACCGAAATTTTTAAATATTTTTTGTAGCTTGCTGGCATCTTCAACGTAGACAGGGCCGTTTTTGCCATCAATTACCGTCGGAGAGTTACGATAAATACCCAGCATGTACCCTGCTTTAAGCTCATTCAAGCTGCCACGGTTAAGCACAACCACATCCCACTTCGTCAATTCACGCAGGTTAGACGCTGACTCGATAAGACTACCATCGACTTCAACCTCCGGTCTTTGCATAACAAAGAACGCAGGCAACGCCTGCCCTTCCAATGCCGGCATTAACCGGTCGCCTTGTTTAATTTCGCGTTTCACGCTTAATACATTTAAAGACGCAGCTTCAACAGGTGTGTCTTCGGTCGCGTCTTTGCCGCTACGAAATGCACGCGCTGTTGCAACTAACTTGGTTTCATAACCCAACACTTCTTGGGTGTCTGGGTCGATGTAGGGCTTACCTTGTCGATAGACACCATACGATGCACCCGCCTCCAAAACACCCTTAGCATAAATAATGTGATCTGCTGCTGAATTTTTCACATTCGCATTTGAACCCAAAATATAAGGAAGTCCAGCAATTCGTTCTTCAGTAAGTGATTGCTCAAACGTTAAGTAATGACGAATCATACTTAAAGGTAAGGTACTTACAGCATCTTCACTTTTCAGCGTTTTACGAATAGTCGGCGTTAAACGCTTCACATTGTCGTTTACTATTAAACGTGGCCGCCCTTCAGCGTCATAGATCAGGGTTAACGTATTCCCGGGATAGATTAGGTGTGGATTGTCTATTTGTGGGTTCATTTGCCACAACTGTGGCCACAGCCAGGGTTCATTAAGATAAAGAGCCGAAATATCCCACAGCGTATCGCCCTTCTTAACAACATAGTTAGCAGGAGCGTCGTCGCGAATTTTTAAAACATCGGCGAACACATTAAAACAGCCACTCATGACTACCAGAGTGACAACTATTGCAATTTTTTTCAGCATGCCTGCATCCTTGAGCGAATTCTTGTTGTAATTATTACACACTATGCTGTTAATACAGCGGATTAATGGCTAAAATTAAAACATACCACAACCTTTGAAACAAAGCATATTTTTGTAGGTGTTATGTCAGTTTTACAAGTTTTACATTTTCCAGACGAAAGACTTCGCACAGTAGCTAAACCGGTTGATGCCGTTACTGCTGATATTAAACAATTGGTTGCAGACATGTTAGATACCATGTATGACGAAAATGGTATTGGATTGGCAGCAACACAAGTGAACGTTCATCTGCGCGTAGTTGTAATCGATATTTCCGAAGACAGAAACGAACCTATGGTGTTTATCAATCCGGAAATTACCGCCCGCAGTGGTGGAACCAGCTATGAAGAAGGCTGTTTATCTGTACCTCAGAATTATGCCATGGTTGATCGCGCAGCAGAAGTGACCGTAAAAGCATTGGATAAAAACGGTAATCCTTTTGAGTTGAATGCTGATGGCTTACTCGCAATTTGCTTACAACATGAGCTTGATCATCTACTGGGTAAACTCTTTATCGACTACTTATCGCCGCTAAAACGCGATCGCATTCGTAAAAAACTGGAAAAAGAAGCCAAAATGGCACAGCGTCATGCGCTGTAAACAGGAAATACCGTGACCACTCCTTTACGTATTATTTTCGCGGGTACGCCTGATTTTGCAGCTTGCCACTTGCAAGCGCTACTAAACTCAGAACATCAGGTTATTGCTGTTTATAGCCAGCCAGACCGGCCTGCAGGCCGTGGACAACAACTACAGCCTAGCGCGGTAAAGCAACTGGCGTTAAAACATGCTATAGACGTTTATCAACCAAAGTCGCTAAAAAAGGCTCGGGCTCAAACTGAGTTGGCAGCGCTGAATGCAGATCTGATGATAGTAGTAGCCTACGGCTTAATTTTGCCGCAAGTCGTATTAGATACGCCACGTTTTGGTTGTATTAACGTGCATGGGTCTTTGCTGCCACGTTGGCGTGGTGCTGCACCCATTCAGCGCGCCATTTGGGCCGGTGATACCCAAACCGGTGTCACCATCATGCAAATGGATGCAGGGTTAGATACCGGCGCAATGTTAAGCACGGTCAGCTGTAATATTGAAGCCAATGATACTAGTGCGTCTTTGTACAACAAGCTCGCCGACCTTGGGCCGTCAGCCTTGCTTGAAGCGCTAAACAACCTACCGTCATTACAGCAACAAGCACAAAAACAAGATGAAAACCTGGCCAATTACGCCGAAAAATTAAACAAAGACGAAGCCGCTGTTGATTTTACTAAACCGGCTAATGTGCTCGAACGAGAGATAAGGGCGTTTAACCCATGGCCCGTGAGTTACATTACCCTGCCACAAGGCAATGTAAAAATTTGGCAAGCCAGTGTGGATACTGCAACACACCAGGCTAAACCCGGAACCGTGTTGTCAGCAGACAAACAGGGTATCCGCATTGCGTGCAGCGACAGCATATTAGTCATTACTCAATTGCAACCACCGGGTAAAAAAGCGATGGCAGCTGCCGACTTTTTAAATGGCCGCTCTGACTGGCTATCTCCCGGTTTGGTGCTTGGCGCCGAATTATGAGCTATAACATTCGCACCTTAGCAGCACGCAGTTGTTATGACGTAGTCGATCAAGGTATGTCTTTGTCAGAAGTGTTGCCAAAAGCGCAAGCATTGCTAGACAACCCTTTAGATAAAGCGCTACTGCAAGAAATTTGTTTTGGCGTAATGCGTTTTTTGCCTCAGTTAGAAGCTGTTTGCAACCAATTGATGAGCAAACCCTTGGTTAAGCAGCTAAGACCGTTACAGTTTTTGCTTTACGTCGGCATTTATCAGCTTAAATTCATGCGTATTCCAGACCATGCCGCCATTAGCGAAACAGTCGACGCTGCACGCGAGTTAAAAGGTCAATCCCTTACCAAACTGATTAATGGCGTGTTGCGTAACGTTCAGCGCCAGCCTGCATTATTTGACTTCGATAATGCCCCCGCTGCAGTTCAATTTAACCATCCAGGCTGGCTGATTACTGAATTGCAGCAAGCATATCCGCAGCAGTGGCAACAAATATTAGCTGCGAACCAGCAGAAAGCTCCGCTTTGGTTAAGAGTCAACGTAGCTAAAATCAACCCTACCGATTATGCGGCAGCACTGACCCGCGACGGCATTGAATACAGCCGACCAATTGCCGATTTACCCGCTGCCATAAAGCTAATGCAGGCGCAAGATGTCACCACCTTGCCTGGCTATGATGCAGGTTGGTTTTCAGTGCAAGATGGCGCAGCACAATATGCTGCGACGTTGTTGCAGGTCGATAGTAGCCAAAGCGTTTTAGACGCTTGCTGCGCGCCAGGGGGAAAAACCTGCCATATTCTGGAGCTCGCACCGCAGGCAGACGTAACTGCCGTAGATAAAGAACCCAAACGCTTGCTTCGCGTGCATGAGAACCTAAACCGGCTTGGTTTGACTGCAAACGTTATTGCCGCTGATGCCAGCGAGCCAGACAGCTGGTGGCAAGGCCAACTATTTGATCGCATTCTTTTGGATGTACCCTGCTCGGCTAGTGGCGTTATTAGACGTCATCCAGATATTCGTTGGTTACGAAAAAAAGCTGATATTGCCGCCTTGGCAACATTGCAACAGCACATTTTGCAACAATGCTGGGCACTTTTGGCACCAGGCGGCACCCTGCTTTATGCTACCTGTAGCGTACTACCGCAGGAAAATAGCGACCAAATCAGTTACTTTTTACAACAAAACAACGATGCCAAACTCGACATCTTGCCACAGCAATCAGCAGAGCAGCCTTACGGTTGGCAGCTATTACCCGGAGAGCAAGATATGGATGGTTTTTTCTATGCCCGGTTACTAAAAACCGACCTCAATAGCATCAGCCCAAAATAGCGAGTCAGCATGAAAATTATTATTTTAGGTGCAGGTCAGGTGGGGGCAACCCTGGCAGAAAACTTGGTTGGTGAGCAGAACGACATCACCGTTGTCGATATTAATATCGACAAATTAAGGGCACTGCAAGACCGCTTTGATTTGCAAGTTGTGCACGGTCATAGCGCACATCCTGATATTTTAAAAAGCGCTGGCGCAGAAGATGCTGACATGATTGTTGCGGTAACCAACAGCGACGAAGTAAACATTGTTGCCTGTCAGGTGGCCTACAGTATATTTAATACTCCGCTAAAAATTGCTCGTATTCGCACCAACCAATACCTGAAATATCGTGAGCAGCTGTTCCATAAAGACGATATGCCCGTTGACCATTTCATTGCACCAGAAGCTTTGGTGACGAACTATATTCGGCGCTTAATAGACTACCCAGGTGCGCTTCAGGTTGTAGAGTTTGCCGGTGGGAAAGTCAGTCTGGTTGCCGTTAAAGCCTATTATGGCGGCTTACTGGTCGGGCATGCATTGTCTGCATTAAAAGAGCATATGCCAAACATTGAAACCCGGGTTGCCGCGATATATCGACGTGGCCACGCCATTAAACCGCTAGGCACGACCATTATTGAAGCCGACGATGAGGTGTTTTTCGTCGCAGCGACTAAACATATCCGTTCCGTAATGAGTGAACTGCAAAAATTGGAACGCAGCTATCGCCGCATTATGATTGCAGGTGGTGGTAATGTGGGTTTTGGCTTGGCTAGAGCGTTGGAGAAAACACATAGCGTTAAGTTAATTGAACGAGGCAAGGAACGCGCTGAATTTCTATCCAGTGCTTTAGACAATACCGTGGTTTATGTGGGCGATGCTTCAGATCCAGAACTTCTGGAAGAAGAGAATATCGAACAAGTTGATGTATTTATTGCCGTCACAAACGACGACGAAGCCAACATTATGTCCGCTATGTTGGCTAAACGCATGGGCGCGCAAAAGACGATGGTACTGATCAAGCGTGGTGCCTATGTAGACTTACTGCAAGGCGGCGAAGTCGATATTGCGGTATCACCGCAACAGGCCACGATATCGGCACTGCTAACCCACATTCGTCGTGGTGATATTGTTAATGTGTATTCGTTACGGCGTGGCGCGGCAGAAGCCATAGAGGCTATTGCACATGGCGACAGCAGTACCAGTAAAGTAGTAGGCAAAGCCATCGGCAGTATTAAGTTGCCACCAGGCACCACGATTGGCGCAATTGTTCGTGGCGAAAACGTCCTTATTGCACACGACAGTACGGTGATTGAAACAGACGATCATATCATTCTATTTATGGTTGATAAAAAACACATCGTTGAAGTGGAAAAGCTATTCCAGGTTAGCGCAATTTTTATCTAATCTTTCCAAAATGCTGGTGTAAACAACACCAGCAAGGTAAACACCTCTAAGCGGCCAAACACCATAGCAACAATTAACAGCCACTTGCTGGCGTCAGGTATAGAGCCGAAATTGGCGGCGACTTCCCCCAGCCCTGGGCCCAGGTTATTCAAGCAAGCTGCGGTTGCGGTAAAAGCGGTAATATTGTCTAAGCCGGTAAGCAATAACAACAGCATGATGACGACGAAAACCAATGCATAGGCGGCAAAAAAGCCCCACACCGCCTCAACGATACGATCAGCTACGGGTCGGCGACCTAATTTTATAGAATACACCGCTCTGGGATGAATTAACCGGTTAAGCTCACGAATACCTTGTAAGAAAAGTAATAACACTCGTACTACTTTTAAACCGCCCCCTGTTGAGCCAGCACACCCACCAATAAAACTGGAGAATATAAGTAATATCGGTAAAAAAAGCGGCCAGGCTGCAAAGCCATCTGTGGCAAATCCTGCCGTTAGAAATAGATACAGCCTGAAAACTGGCATGGTTTAATGCTTCTGCGGTACTGCTATACACATTGGTATGCAGTAATACGGCAAAACAAATAAATATCAATGCTGCCTGTATCGCCAAAAATGCCTTAAATTCGGGGTCTCGAAAATATGTAGACACACTTTTGCCTCTGACCGCGGCAAAATGCAGAGGGAAGTTAATCGCACTAAGCAGCAAAAACAACACACAAATGCCGTTAATTAACGGGCTTTGAAAATGGCCAATACTGGCATCGTAAGTGGAAAAACCACCAATGGCTACAGTAGAGAACGCATGACAAATAGCATCAAACCAGCTCATACCCGCCAGAAAAAATGCCAGTGTACAGGCCAATGTTAACGCTAAATAGATGTACCATAAATGCTTTGCGGTATCGGCGATACGCGGCGTCATTTTGTTATCTTTCACCGGGCCTGGCGTTTCCGCCCGGTACAGCTGCATACCACCAACACCTAACATCGGCAGTATAGCCACCGCCAATACGATAATCCCCATGCCACCAAGCCATTGCAGCTGCTGGCGATAATACAATATCGCTTTAGGTAAAAACTCGATACCCGTCAACACCGTTGCGCCAGTGGTGGTTAAGCCAGAGAAGGCCTCAAACATGGCACTGGCCAAGCTAAGATGAGGATTACTGGCTAACATAAAAGGAATAGCCCCTACCGCACCCAGCACTATCCAGAACAGCACGACAATTAAAAACCCATCGCGTACTTTTAATTCAGCTTTGTATTGCCTGTTGGGGTACCAAATTAGAAAACCAATAACCACGCAAGAGACAAATGACAAAATAAAAGGGACGCCAGCGCCATCTTTATACCAGTATGCGACAAATGCCGGCGGCACCATGCTAATACTGAATATAACAATCAGCAGGCCCAATATCCGGATAATAGAGCGGTATTGCATACCTTATTGGCGTCCTTACTACTTAAGCCAAGTGTAGATCACGAGTCATATTTTCATTATGTCCCTGATGCACAATAATGTTGTCTTCAATACGTATACCACCGTACTGCCTAAATGCATCAACTTTGCTCCAGTTAATGTATTTATCAAACTCGGTGGCAGCTAAGTCTGCCAGCAAGCTGTCAATGAAATACAGACCAGGTTCAATGGTGAACACCATATTGGCTTCTATTGTTCGGGTACAGCGTAAGTATGGATGTTGCTCTGGTGGCGTAACATGAGTTCCGCGCTCATCCGCCATAAAACCGCCGACATCATGCACCTGTAAGCCTAAATGATGCCCTAAACCGTGCGGGAAAAATGTACGGGTGATCTGACTTTCCACTATTGCTTCAGCGGACAACTTTACAAAATCAAATTGCTGCAAAATTTCGGCAATATGCTGATGACACTGGATATGAAGATCACCGTACTTTAATCCGGGTTTTAATTCACTCACCAGCTGTTGCTCTACACGGTTTACCGCACTGATCAGGCTGCCAAATTCATCCTGCGGTTGAAAACTATAAGTGCGGGTAATGTCTGCCGCATATCCATGAAACTCTGCGCCAGCATCAATTAAAAATGAATGATGTTGCTTTGGCGTTTTACGCTCTAGCGCTGTGTAATGCAAAATAGCGCAGTTCTGATTCAAGGCAATAATATTGCCGTAGGGTACTTCGTTTTCTGTTTGCCTAACCGCATTTAAATACGCTTGCTGAATATCAAACTCGCAGCCGCCGGCATAAAATGCAGCCTTTGCCGCTTGGTGCCCCGTTACAGCCATCTGGTTTGCAATACGCAGACATGCCTGCTCGTAAGGGGTTTTATACGCGCGGTAAAAATGAATAGAATTTAGCACAGGTTCTGGGTTTATTTCGTTAAAGCCCAGTGCACGAGCCACTTCCAAATATTCACCCAGGTAAGCCATACGTGCCTTGTCATAAGGCAGCAAGGTCTCAACCTTATTCGCTTTGTCTAACAACTGAATATCAAAATGCTCTGCCCAAAAATCATGAGGCTCGTCTGGCACTTTATGCCAGAAGTCTTTCGGGCGGTAAAAAATGAGTTTGGGTTTGTTCACGCCGTCAACAATAAGCCAGCAGTGCGGATTATCCACCACCGGCAACCAGGCTTTAAACAGCGGATTAGCTTTAAACGGAAATCCATATCATCTAAAAACTTACGCTGTGTCTGACCTGAGTGAATAACCAACGCATCCAAATTTTCCCGCTCCAAAAGACGGCGGGTACGTAATTGTAATTCGGCAACATGCGCCTGATACAGGCTTTGATAAGAAGCTGTCATAAGTGTCTGACCTGTTGGCTGAAAAATATGCGGGGCATCATAACATTATTCCACTATGACCCCAATCTGCATCGTTGTAAGGGGTTTGAATACGTCTATCGGCGAATTTAGCCGAATATTATAAATTTGGTAATAAGCCATAACGGCCTTGACGTATTCCCGTGTCTCCCGGTATGGAATAGTCTCTATCCATACATCTGCAGGCAAGGCGAAGTCTCTTGGCACCCATTGTTTCACTCGACTAAAGCCTGCGTTGTAGGCCGCAGTGGCCATGAGTAAATTGCCATCGTTACGCTTCATCAGGTAGTTTAAATAGTCGGTGCCATAGTCAATATTAATACCAGGCTCATACAGCTGCGTCAGTTGAATCGGCTTTTTCGCTACTTGCCTTGCTGTTGCGGGCATTAACTGCATTAGCCCTCTCGCCCCCACTGGCGAGTTGGCATCGGCCATAAAAGAACTCTCACGCCTTGCAATCGCCATCGCCCAACCGGAATCAATTTCCGCCCGCGCCGACGATTTTGCAATTTCATCCTGGTAGGCTAATGGGAAACGTAATTCAATATCATCCCAATACCCCACATCCGCCAGCGAGAAGATAGCCCGCTCATACCATTGCAGTTGATAAGCTAGTTTCGCCGACACCAGCTTTTGCTGCTCAGTGGAGCTGTCTTGTAGATGATTCCACTCACGACGCGCCTCAAGTAAACGTCCCAGCGCTAGCCATTCCTGCGCCCGTTGCACAGCAGGGTGTAATTTAAGATCGGTAAGCTCTTGTTCACTCACATTAACCGGACTATGCGCCAAACTTGGCGGCAACCCTAATCGGGCTGCGGCCATAAAGCCATAGAAATGCCGCTGTAATGCCAGTCGCTGAAAAACAGGCTGTGCGCTTTCGCTATTACCTTGCTCTTCGTAAGCGCGCGCCAACCAATATTGCCAACTATTGTCTTTCGCTAAGTCAGCAGGAAAACGTAGAATAATCGCTTGAACTTTTGGCCAATCTAACTCAGCCAGGGCATGGCTCACCTGCCAATGAGCCAAAGCGCTATCAATTAACTCTGCCGGCAAATCATTAAACCATTCACCGGCTCTGGTATCGCCCTTACTAGCCAAAGCAATAGCAAATTGGCGCTGCACATCTAACCGTTGCGCACTGGAAAAGTAAGGGTCATTACTAAATCGTTGCCACACCTTCAGCGCCTTATCCGGGTCTCGCCAGATTAAGCGCTTCATACCATAGGCTGCAATATCGCGCTCTTGCAGCTTTTTCAATGGGAAGAATGTCGAGCCAGCAATAGATGCCGGACTGCGGCGCGTCTTTAAATACAAATCTGCTAAATATTGCTGGTCGGTGGGCAATAATTTTTTTAAATACGGAATAAGGCTGGTATCGCCCTCTTCAGCAGTTAATGCCAAACGTTGCCATACCCGCTCGGGTGTTTGCTGCCCCGCACTGCGCCATGCGCTAAATAGCGGGTCACATTCTTTTGGTTGAGATTTGCCACTAACCCACAATGTCGCTACTTCTGGCCATATTTGGCTAGGCACAGCATCTTTTTTTGCCAGTGCAAACCTCAGTGCGTAGCAGTGCAAAGCCGCGTCTGATGTAGGCTTAAAATTGGCTAAATAGCGCTCAGATTGTTGACGTTTGGCCAAGTCATACAGCCACGCTTTGCGCAATGGCCAGTCCATTGGCGTACCTTGATATCGCTTGAGAAAATCTGCAATCTGCTCATCAGCCGTTAAAAAATGTTGTAGCCTTTTTTGTTCTAAGTACGGCTGCAATACATAGCCATCGAATTTTTTTAACAGCTTTTGCGCCTGCGCATACTTTAAACTGCCAATTTGACTTTCTGCATGTAAAAACTCATTACGTAACGCTGCCTCAGAAGACACTGACGCCAACGACAAGGGCGCCAAAAGCAGGTTCGTCAGCATAAAAACAATACGTTTCACGACGATAACCCCGACAAAAATTCTAAACTAAAAGAAATAACACCTATAGTTACTGCTGATCACCTCGGTTAGATTCAAACGCCCGTTTAAATAACGGTTGAATTTTTTTCTAAACCGCGACACACTGACAAAGAAACCTCATCGTACCAGTTGCGAACAACCCTAACATACGCGACCAAGGAGCACCGTTATGATTTACCAGAGTGACAACATCAGTGTTGCCTACCTGAAACCTGGTATTGCCCGTTTTGCTTTTAATGCTAAGGGCTCAGTTAATAAGTTTGATCAGCAAACACTGTCTGATTGTAAGACAGCTTTAGAGCAACTGCACGCTGACAAAGCCTTGCAAGGCGTTATTTTTTGTAGTGAAAAAGACGCTTTTATTGTTGGAGCTGACATTACCGAATTTTTAACCACGTTTTTACGCCCTGAAGGCGAACTGATCCCTTGGATTAAACAGGCATCAGATATTTTTGATTTGGCGGAAGACTTGCCAGTACCAACTATCGTTGCTGTCAAAGGCTTCGCATTGGGTGGCGGGTGTGAGTGGTCACTAACTGGTGATTATCGCGTTGCCGATACTACTACCCGTATTGGCTTGCCAGAAGTAAAACTAGGCTTAATGCCAGGCTTTGGTGGCACCGTGCGCTTACCGCGTATTATCGGCGCAGACAATGCAATGGAGTGGATCACTACCGGTAAAGACCACAGTGCTGACCAAGCACAGAAAGTAGGTTTAATTGATGCTGTAGTCGCGCCTGAGAAGTTAGAAGCCGCTGTACTTAGCATGCTTGAAGATGCAATTGCCGGAAAGCTTGACTGGCGTAAAAAACGTGCAGTTAAACTACAGCCACTTAAATTAAACAAAACCGAAGCCATCATGAGTTTCTCTACCGCTAAAGGTATGGTATTCGCGAACGCAGGTAAACATTACCCAGCCCCTATGGTTGCCGTAACCACCATTGAAGCCGCTGCTGGTTTAGACCGTGCTGGCGCCAT
>Ga0100394_1001597_pt1 | contig 18796 bp, 20 predicted proteins | sample CryGeymeta201518_FD_81549 | JGI IMG/M metagenome (GOLD analysis project Ga0100394, IMG submission 81549) | Groundwater microbial communities from Crystal Geyser aquifers in Utah, USA - Crystal Geyser metaG 2015-18 | ecosystem: Environmental > Aquatic > Deep subsurface > Groundwater | place: USA... | reverse complement strand
CGCACTATTTTCTGTGTCTTTGACAGGGGTCTGTAAAGCCCTTTTATTTTTAAATCATCCCTGAATTCCTCCCCTTCTTTTGTCAACTTGCCGCCGCCGGTAGTTTCAGCATGACACTCATTACATTTGAAGCCTGTCTGGCGTGCATATTCCGTTGTTGCGGAAGATAAAGAAGGAATAAGGGATACAATAAGGGCAAGTAAACATATAAATAACAGAAGAAATTTTCTCATGCTAAGGATATTATAACTGTAACGGGAAGATTTCACGAATAAAAATTGTCTTATTATACAGAAGGGTTTATGGATTTTAAAGAACTGATAGAAAAACACCTTGATTCGTTGTGGTTTACAGCGCTCAGACTCACAAAGAATAAGGAGGATGCAGAAGACCTTGTGCAGGAGACAAGCATTAGGGCATATGAAAATATCGGCTCGCTGCGCTCTGAAAACAAGGCAAAGTCATGGCTTTTTAAGATTCTCACCAATACATTTATCAATAAATACAGGAAAAGCAAATCACTGCCTGAGGAAGTTGATGTTGAGCCTGACTTTCTTGAGCCGATTTTCTATAAAAATGGGCATTATTTTGACATGGAGAAGGATATGTTCTCTTGCGTAATGGACGAAGATGTAAAGAACGCAATTGACAGCCTTCCCATTGAGTTTAGAACAGTTGTATTGCTTGTTGATATTGAAGAACTCTCATATAAGGATGTTGAAGACATCCTGAAGATTTCTTCAGGGACGCTTGCATCAAGGCTGTATAGGGGCAGAAGGCTTTTAAGAGACGCCCTGTATGAGTATGCGAAGAGAGAGGGTTTTTTAAAGGAGAAGAAAAATGAAGTGTAAAAATTCAAGAAAGATAAACTATTTATCTGAATATCCTCAGATAGTGACTGGAGACATGCTTGAGGCAAAGAGACATGTGAACGAGTGCCGCGAGTGTAAGGAATTCCTTGAGCAGGAGAGGGCGTTTGCCTCTTTGCTCAGGCAGACAGGTATAAAGGATAAGGCGCCTGCTGGATTGAGACAGCGGATATTGATGGCAACTCCTGCAAGAAATACACGCTCAAAATTGGTGTACAGGATACTTTCTGCTGCCGCAATCCTTATTCTGTTTGCGGGCGGGTATATTTTTAAGCTTCATAGCGATACAAAGTCCCTTATTGAAAACATTGTCAATGACCACATCAGCTTTCTCTCTTATTCAGGGATACAGATAAGTTCATCAAATCCTGATGAGGTGAAGGCATGGTTTGGCAGCAGGGTGGACTTTGGCGTCAATGTCCCGGAGTTAGCAGCAAGACTGAAAGGAGGAAGACTCTGCCTGCTGGATAAGAAACGGCTTGCCCTTGTTTTTTATGAACATGAAGGTTCTCAGATTTCTCTGTTTATGACAGGTGAGCTTAATCCCGAAAGATTGCTGTCGGGAAAGGAGGTGGAGATAAAGGGTAAGAAAGTGCGTATTGTGGAGCAAAAAGGCTATAACCTGCTTTTGTGGCAGGACAGGGGGCTTACATATGCCCTTGTGTCTGATTTGAGTCTTGACGAACTGAAAAAAATAATCTAAGGAGGAAGTTGAATGAAGAAGTTGGCAGCATTAACAGTTGTTTTTCTTTTTGCAATGGCATCTCTTGCCTTTGCCGGAGGCTGGGACAAGGAAAAGGGGATGGATAAGATAACACTTAAGGGAAATCTGCTCTGTGTGGGATGTAACCTGAAGAAGTTAAACGGCGCCAATGCCCAGTGCAGCTTGTTTGCCCATCATGCTGTCGGGTTCAAGACAGAAGACGGCACTATCTGGAATATCATAGACAATGCAAAGGGACACGACATCATAAGGGCACATACCCTGCTTGAGAAAAATGTCCCCGCAACTATAACAGGCTGGATATATCCGATAGCCCATGCCATAGAGATTGATTCCATAGATGTGCATGGTGTAAGCATGGCAGATATACAGAGGACAGCGTGGGAAGAAGACCAGATGATAGCTAAAGAACTAATGGGCAGGAAGCTCGGACAGGCGCCAACGCCAGCCGGACCTTTGCACTGATGTTTGAGGTAATTGGTAAAGCCATAGAGAACCCCTCTGTTCTGTCCATACCTGTTGCATATTTGGGAGGGGTTCTCGCCTCCCTCACGCCATGTGTTTATCCCATGATACCCATTGTCCTTGGCATTATCGGCGCATCTTCCATTGATAAAAAAACAACAGGACTGACTCTCTCCGCCTCCTATGCGCTTGGAGTCTCTATTGTGTATGCTGCCTTAGGCATATTTGCGTCAATGACAGGAAGTTTTTTCGGAGAGGTGGCAACGAGTCCGTGGAGTTATCTCGTGTTCGGCAACCTGTGCCTGATATTAGGTTTCTGGATGATGGAGTGGATAAACATTCCTTTTTTTTCTACAGGGAGAGCGTCCGGCAGAAGCGGACATGCAGGGGCATTTATTACGGGTATGGTCTCCGGCATTGTCGCAGCGCCGTGCACATCGCCTGTGCTTGCGGGACTGTTGATTTACATATCCACCACAAAGGATGTGATTCTTGGAGGGTCAATGATGCTCGCCTTTTCATTAGGTATGTCCACACTGCTCATTGTGGTTGGAACATTTTCAGGCGGCATAAAAACATTGCCTAAACCCGGCAGATGGATGGTGTGGGTGAAAAAAGGGCTGGCTCTAATAATGTTTGGATTCGGAGAATATTTTTTGATAAAGGCGGGAGGACTTCTGATATGAAAAAGATTCTGATGATGATTGTGTTTTTATCACTGATATTTCCTGTATATGGCTTTGCGCTGGATATCAATGACAATGCGCCGGATTTCCGTGGCGTTGCGCTTGACGGCAAGCAGGTTGCATATTCGGAGTTAAAAGGCAAAAAGCCTGTTTATCTCATGTTCTGGGCAACATGGTGACCGAATTGTAAAGCAGAGATTCCCCGTGTGGTGAACCTTAATAGGAAATTCGGAGACAAGATTAAATTCATAGGGATTAATGTGGCTATAAACGAGAAGATAGAGGGTGTAAAAGATTATGTAAGGTCCAATGGCATAAACTTTCCCAATATCTTTGACAAGGACAAAAAGATAATCAAGGCATTCGGCGTTATGGGGACGCCAACACACATAATCATTGATAGAAAGGGGGTAATAAAGTATAGGAGTGCAGAATTAGCGGATGACCTCGAAAAGCACATGAAAGAGCTTTTAAACTGAAATGGAGGAGAAAAAATGAATAAAAGAATGGTGATGTTTATTCTTTTTGCTGTCTTAGCTGCTGCCATCATATCATTGACGACAAAATCAGGCTACAGTCAAACAGCAAAGTCGTCAAATCCTGCTGATGCCGGATGCCTGAAGTGTCATAAGGGAATAGAAAAGATTGCGGATACGCCTGTTATGTCAAAACTCACCTGTGTAGAGTGCCATAATGGCAATCCAAATGGAGCGTCAAAAGAAGACGCGCATAAAGGCATGCTTGCAAACCCGACCGACTTAAGGGTTGTGGATAAGACATGCGGAACATGCCATGCAGAAGATGTTGCAAATTCCAAAAAATCACTCCACTCTACAATGGCTGGCATGATAGGCGGGACAAGATATACATGGGCGGCTCAGGACACTAAAAATTCCATCTATGCAACTTATGATGTTGAAGATAAGGACGGCAACGTGCCTGAGAAAAAAGGCGCAGTAAAATCACTTAAGCAGCTTCCGATGTATGACGCGTCAAAGCCTATGAGCAAAGACAACCATCCTGCCGATGATTACCTGAGAGACCAATGTTTAAGATGCCATCTCTGGTCAAAAGGCGCACAGCAAGACGGAGACTACAGGGCCTCCGGATGCGCTGCGTGTCATGTAGTTTATTCCGACAACGGCAAGTATGAAGGCGCAGACAAGTCCATAGACAAGATGAAAGCGGGAAGGCCGAAGATGCATCGCATCACAACAAAGATACCGGAATATCAGTGCATCCACTGTCATAATCGCGGCGGCAGGACAGGGGTGAGTTATATTGGAACTATGGAATCAGACGAATACGGTTCTCCTTGGTCAGCAGAGGCAGGCAAAAAAGGCGGGAAGAAACTTCACGGCAAGTTCTATAACCACCTGACCGCTGATGTTCATTATCAGAAAGGAATGACCTGCATAGACTGCCATACAAAACACGACCTTCACGGCGACGGGAATATTTACAACAAGAAACATCAGGCAGTTGAGATAAGATGCGAAGACTGTCATGGAGACGCAAAGGCTGTAAGCAGCCTTAAAACCTCAACGGGAAATAAGCTCAATAATCTGAAAAAAGAAGGCGGCAAAGTAATCCTTACCTCTAAAATGGACAACAAGGAGAAAATTGTTCCACAGACAAAAGAGGTGATATCCAAAGGTTCTTCTTTGGCAAAATCAGCTATGGGCATTACAAGCCACATGAACAAGATGGAATGTTATGCATGTCATGCTAAATGGGCGGCACAATGTTACGGATGCCATGCCCAGCAGGATACAAAGACAAGGAGCGGCGACTGGATTAACACCAAGGCAATGGATGATCCGAGCAAAGGCGGAAATATGGAAGCAAAGAATAAAACGACTTACAAATGGAGCGAGACACGCTCATATCTGAGATGGGAATCGCCCGTGCTTGGTATAAACCAGAAAGGCAAGGTCTCTCCGTTCATTCCCGGTTGTCAGTCTATATTCACACAAATCGGCGCTGATGGAAAGGCGACAATGCATAATAAGGTCTTTACAACCTATGATGGTTTTTCAGGCATGGCGCATAACCCGATACAACCGCACACAATATCAAAAGAAGCAAGAACATGTGAAGACTGTCATGCAAACAAAAAGGCAGTCGGTCTCGGAACAGGAATTTACAATTCAAAGGCTAACGGCATAGATATTCCGTTTGAGCTGGAGCAGATTATTGACGAAGACGGAAAACAGATTCAGGCAACGAGCCACTATGGCGCCAGGCCATTCAACAAAGAAGAAATAGACAGAATTATGAGAGTGAATGTCTGTGCTTCCTGCCACGACTTGCAAAAAGATGCAAAAATATGGAAAAAGGTTACGGATGTGACAGGTTTCGCAAAGACAGATGCCAAACACAGGGAAATATTGAAAAAGTTGTTTGGAAAGGGAACAGGAGTAAAAAAGTAAAAAGGAAGTAGTGGTTAGAGGAGGGGCGGTCAATGACCGCCCCTTTTTTCTTTAAGATTCTTTTTCTCATAATCTGATAATATAAATCGTTATAAGATTGTAAATGAAAGGACTATTTTTATGAATATTGATGAGTTATGCATTAACACTATCAGGATGCTTTCTGTTGATATGGTGGAGGAAGCCAATTCAGGACATCCGGGAATGCCGATGGGCGCAGCTCCTATGGCGTATGTTCTCTGGACCAGGTTTCTTAAACATAATCCTGAGAATCCAAAATGGCATGACAGGGATAGGTTTGTGCTTTCCGCAGGCCACGGCTCCGCTCTTCTTTATTCGCTTCTGCATTTAACCGGATACGATTTGTCCATAGAAGAAATTAAAAGATTCAGGCAGTGGGGAAGCAAGACGCCCGGGCATATTGAATATGGAGATACGCCCGGAGTTGAATGCACAACAGGCCCTCTGGGTCAGGGGTTCGCAATGGGTGTAGGAATGGCGATTGCCGAAAGATTTTTTGCGGCAAAGTTTAATCGTCCCGGACATGAGATAGTAAATCACTGCACGTATGCGATAGTGAGCGACGGGGATTTGATGGAGGGGATTTCGTCCGAAGCAGCCTCATTGGCAGGGCATCTGAAACTTGGCAAGCTTATATATCTTTACGACAACAACCACATCTCTCTGTCTGGAGAAACGAGACTTACGTTCACCGAGGATGTGTGCAAGAGGTTTGAGGCATACGGATGGCATGTTCAGAATGTTGAAGATGGCAATGACATAGAGGCTGTTTCGGAGACAGTAAAAAAAGCGCAGGAAGAAACAGAACGCCCATCCTTGATTTCAGTAAGGACGCATATAGGCTATGGAAGCCCGCATAAACAGAATACCTTTGAAGCGCACGGCTCTCCGCTTGGACCTGATGAGGTTACAGCCACAAAGAAGAACCTTGGCTGGCCCTTGGACCCAAAATTTTATATACCGGAAAAAGCTCTTGCACAATTCAGAAAAGCGGCAGATATAGGCGCTCGGCTTGAATCAGAATGGAAGAAGAAATTTAATTCATACAGGGAAACATATCCTGAGCTTGCATCTGAGTGGGACAATATGATGAATTTCAAATTCCCTGATACTTGGGATAAGGACCTCCCTGTTTTTCCTCCAGACCCGAAGGGCCTTGCTACACGCTCTGCTTCGGGAAAAGTAATGAATGAAATAGCGCATCATATTAGTTCTTTGCTCGGCGGCTCCGCTGATTTGAATCCTTCAACAAACACCGAGCTTAAAGGCAAGGGTAATTTCCAATTTCCTGATTCAGCGGATAAAAAGATTCAGGGCGCAGCATCAGGCGGATGGGGCTACGGAGGCGCAAACATCGCTTATGGCGTGAGGGAACATGCGATGGGAGCAATATCAAATGGAGTGGCGCTTCATGGAGGCTTGATTCCTTTTGCGAGCACTTTTTTAATATTTTCGGATTATATGAGGCCTGCCATCAGGCTTGCCGCGTTAATGAGATTGCATGTCATCTATATCTTTACGCATGACTCCGTAGCTCTTGGAGAGGACGGGCCGACCCACCAGCCGGTAGAACAGCTTGCAAGCCTGAGGGCCATGCCGGGATTGACGGTCATAAGGCCTGCTGATGCAAATGAGGCCGTAGAGTCCTGGAAGATTGCAATCGCTCACAGGGATGGCCCGGTTGCTCTGATTTTAACCAGGCAGAAAGTGCCTGTGATTGACAGGCAAAAATACAAATCAGCTTCGGAATTGGCTATGGGCGCTTATGTTATAGCGGATTGTTCTTCATGCATGCCTGAGATTATCTTAATAGCAACAGGCTCCGAGGTTCACATAGCCCTTGCCGCATATGAAAAACTCAATGCCGAGTATATTGATGTGCGTGTTGTGGCTATGCCTTCGTGGGAGTTGTTTGAAAGGCAGCCAAAAGAATACAGGGACACAGTGCTGCCGCCCGATATTAAGGCGAGGATTTCTGTTGAGGCAGGTTCAACGCAGGGCTGGCATAAGTATATTGGATTAGACGGCATTGTAATAGGAATAGACAGGTTTGGCGCTTCTGCGCCCGGAGTGATGCTGCTTGAGAAGTTTGGATTTACGGCAGAGAATATAGTTACAAAGGCAAGGGAATTATTAGAAAAAAAGATTTAACATGAAGTAATGCGCTGTAGCCGAATCCCTTTTCGCTTTTTGCAGAGATTTTTTGACAAATCTAAGGCTCGTTACAGGCAATTTCAAAACTCGCCTTTTGGGCTCAGACAGTTGAAATTGCTTATCTTCCACTTCGCCGAGATTTGTTACCAAAAATTCTCTGATGTCGCTCAAAGTTATTTGGCTACTGAATCTGGGAGAACTAATGACAATGAGTTTTAAAGACGCCTCATCCTGCTGGAAAGAGATACTCTCTGATGTTTCAAAAAACAGAGGGCTGCTTTCTGTCATAGAAAAGTTTGCGAGAGAAAATACCGCACCGGCAAAAATAGTATTCGGCACTTCGGGCTGGCGCGGCGAGATAGGAACTGACTTTACATTCAATAACCTGCGCATTGTGACTGCGGCAATTATAGAAATGCTTAAAAGCAGTGATGAGTCAGTGATGCAGGCAATCGGTGTTTCAGGATTTGAAGGTGTGAAAAGCAGGGGCGTTATTGTAGGACATGACAACAGATTCCTCGGCCCTGATTTTGCGATGGAAGTAATAGGGATTCTTCAGAGAGAAGGGATTAAAACATGGTATGCAGGCGAAGCGTCCACGCCTGAGTTTTCAGCAGGGATAGAGATGTCAGGCGCAGCGTGCGCGATTAACTTAACTCCTTCACACAATCCTGCAAATTATGCCGGGCTAAAATTTAATCCCTCGGACGGAGGAGCTGCGGGAACGCTGATTACAACGAAAATAGAAGAGATTGCAGACAGGATGATGAGAGAAAGCAACCCCCCTCTACCCCCCTTTAGTAAAGGGGGGAGGGGAGGGGGGTTAGTTGAAAAGATTGACCTTACATCTCTGTATATAAAATATATTCTGGAGAGAAAGACGCTGGATATAGAAAAAATCAGGAGTTTTATAGACAACGAGGATTGTATTTTTTGCGTTGACAATGTTCACGGAGCGACCAGGGGGCGACTACAGAGGATTCTGGAAAATTCGGAAGGCGGATTGCGGATTTCGGAATTAGAGGCAAGAGGAAAAATCAAGTTCTTGAGGACAGAGGACGATTTTCTTTTCGGAGGCGTGGCTCCTGAGCCTTCAGAGAAAAACATGCAAGGTGTTGAGAGGGTTTTGCGCGAGAGCAATGCGAGGTTCAGAATGGGGGTTATCATAGACCCTGATGGCGACCGCATAAGACACGCTGACGCAAATATGCAGATACCGATGAATTATTTTGGAGCCATGGCGTTTCATTTCCTGAGCGTGCATAAAGGGATTAAGGGGATAGGCGTAAAATCTGTCGGCACGAGCAATCTCCTGAATGCTATTGCAGAAAAACTTGGGATACCTGTGAGAGAGACAAAGGTAGGTTTTAAAAATTTCAGGCCGTATATGCTCCGGTCATCAAAGGAGAGGGCTGTGGTTGCCTTTGAAGAATCAGACGGGATGACAGGATATAACCATACTCTTGAAAAGGATGCGCTCTTCGGGCTTCTTCTTGCAATAGAGATGATGGCAGTAACAGGCAAAAACCTGAGCGGCTATCTGAAAGACATAATGGATGAATTCGGGCATTACTATCCGGACCGCTCCGGCATTCCAGTGGACCGTTCTCTTGCCGGGGAGCCGTTAGTCAAAAAACTTTCAGTTATCGGAGAGCATTACAAGGTTGGAGCCGCGCTTAATATCGGCGGGAACAAAAGAACCATAAGTGATGTTATTATAGTTGACGGAACAAAACTTGTGTTTGACGACGGCTCATGGTTAATGATAAGGCCTTCGGGAACTGAGCCGAAGGTAAGGTTTTACATTGAGGCAAGAACAGAAGAAGAAAAGAAGGCAGTGTTTGAAGCAGCGGAAAAAATAACGAAAGAGGCGCTTGGGTTGATATGATACAAAACACCTTCAGCATATTAAATGGAATTGGCGTGAAACAGGAAAGAAGACTTTGGGAAAACGGAATTCTCACCTGGAAAGATTTCTTGAATACCCCGAGGATGCATTCTATGAGTTCAGACAAAAAAGCTGTTTTTGACAACAGTCTTTGTTCCGCCTTGCAGGAGCTGAAAAATTCCAATGCGAGATATTTTGCCGACACCGTAAAAAGGAGAGAGCACTGGAGGCTGTTTGATAAATTCAAAGGCGAGGCAGTATGCCTGGATATAGAGACAAGCGGCCTGATGCCTGACAAGGGCGGATATGTAACTGTTGTAGGCATGTATGACGGCTGTGATTACAGGTGCTTTGTCAGAGGCAACGGCCTTTCACCTGAGAATCTTAATAAGGCGCTTTCAGGATACAAATATCTTATAACATTTTACGGAGTTGTATTTGACGTCCCTTTTCTTTTTCGTTCCATGCCCGGGCTGAGGTTTGACATCCCTCATTTTGATATATGTTTCGGTTCAAGAAAGCTCGGATTTCAGGGCGGACTTAAAAAACTTGAAACCAGCATGGGAGTTGAAAGAGACGAGGCCGTCAAGGGCATGAACGGTTATGACGCCGTGAAATTATGGGGAGCTGCGCAAAACGGAAGCGCTGAGGCTCTGGACCTGTTAAAGCTTTACAACAAGGAGGATACTGTAAATCTATTCGGCATAGCTGAAGTTATTTATCAGCGATTAAGGGCGCAGACCGGCATAGAAGAGTATCTCAGATAAAATACCTGTGTTGCATGGAGTTCTATCCCCGCATTTTTTGTTGGACTCTTGACTTTAACTGCCCCATTCTTTTATCTTGTTTAAGCAAATTCATGTTATCACAAAGGAGCGATAATGGCTAAGATAAAAGTCGGCATCATCGGCGGCTCGGGGATGGATGACCCGCGCCTTATCAAGAATAAGAAAGAGAAGAAGGTAAAGACGCCTTACGGCAATCCTTCATCCGCTCTGACAGTCGGAAAGATAGAAGGTGTTGATGCGGTTATACTTGCGCGTCACGGCAAAGGCCATTCCATTTATCCGACAGGCGTTAATTTCAGGGCAAATATTTACGCCCTTAAAAAAGAAGGCTGCACGCATATCCTTGCCACAACAGCAGTAGGCTCGCTCAGAGATAAAATAAAGCCGGGAGACCTTGTGTTCGTGGACCAGTTTATAGATAATACAAAACACAGGGCGCTAACATTCCATGACGAAAAAGTGATTCACACTCCTATGGCAGAGCCTTTCTGTAAAGAATTGAGGGCTCTTTTGGTAAAATCCGCAAAAGAACTTAAGCTCAGGCATCATCAAAAGGGCACTGTGCTCACGATTGAGGGCCCAAGGTTTTCCACAAAGGCGGAATCTCACATGTTCAGGAGCTGGGGAGCTGATGTGATTAATATGTCAACTGTGCCGGAGGTAATCCTGGCAAGAGAGGCCGGTATCTGTTATCAGACAATAGCAATGTCAACTGATTATGACTGCTGGAAAGAGGGCGAGAAGCCTGTAACCTGGGAGATGATTGTTTCAATAATGAAAAAGAACGCTGAAAATGTTAAAAGACTTCTTCTTCATACAATAACTAAGATTAAATTTGAACATTGCGAAACATGCAAATCATAGGAGGAAATAATGCCGATTAAATCAAAAATCAGAACAGTGCCTGATTATCCGAAGAAAGGAATAATGTTCAGGGATATAACGACTCTCATTAAAGACCCGGTCGGATTCAGGCTTGTAATTGACAGTCTGACACAGAGATACATTACGGGAGATATAAAGTTTGATGTGATAGTCGGGATAGAATCCAGGGGATTTATAATAGGCGGAGCGCTTTCTTACACTCTTGGCAGGGGATTTGTCCCGATAAGGAAAAAGGGGAAACTTCCTGCTGAAAAAATAACCCATGAGTATGAACTTGAATACGGCACGGATATTATAGAGATTCATAAGGACGCAATAGGGAAGGGCGAGCGTGTTCTTATTGTAGATGACCTTCTTGCGACAGGAGGAACTGCGCTTGCGGCGGCTGCCCTAATAGAAAAACTTGGCGGCACAGTCTCTGAACTGTGTTTCATTGTTGACTTGCCTGAGGTGGGCGGCAGAAAAAGAATTGAGGCAAAGGGATACAAAGTTTTTGCGCTGACGGAGTTTGAGGGGGGTTAAAAGATGAAGCCTTTTACAAAAATTGCAATTGCCGTATTCTCACTGGTTGCCGTTTTACATCTGCTGAGAGTCATTTTTGGATGGGAAGTTATTGTCAGCGGCATAATTATTCCATTATGGATAAGCGTAGTCGGCTTTATTATCGCAGCAGGCCTTGCAGTTTTGCTGTGGAGGGAGATGAAGGGAAGGTGAAATGGAGTCCAGCAAGAAATATGGGATGTGTCCCTGATTACCTGATTGCCTATGGATAAGTTACAAGTATCCCTTCAATCTCTCCATGCTCTTTTTTGCATCATCCGGATTGTGGGCTTCAAGGGTATAAATAAGGTCTTTGCCTTTCAACGCTGAGAATAGTTTTCCGAAGTCAAATGTTCCGTCGCCTATCGGGAGATGCTGGTCAAAGGTCTTGTTGTTGTCATGCAGATGAAGCTCAATAATATATGGTTTAAGGCATCCCATCCAATCTTCAAGCGATACTTTAGAGAAAAGATTAAAGTGTCCGGAATCAAAGCAAATTCCAAAGCTGTTATTCCCCATCTTTTCCATTAGCAGTCTGAGATTTTCAGGCTCATCCTCAAAGATGTTTTCTATCGCAATCTTAGCGCCGATTCCCTCTGCTTTTTTTACCAAAGGTTTCCATGTAAGGAGGCTTTTTTCAAGCCAGAGGTCTATGTTTAAGGCATATTTCCATTTTTCATATCCTGAGTGGAATACAACAGCCTTTACCATCAAATCCCCGGCGATATTCATAACATGGAAAAATCTTTCCATTGTTACGGCCCTGACCTTTGAATCAACTGCGCCCGGAGATAAATCCATAAACGGAGCATGAATTGTTAGGGAAGGGTTATAATCAAGCTGCTTTTTAAGCTGTGATATATCTTCTCTGCTTATTGAGTCAAGGGCGTTTGATTCAAGGTAGAGTTCAAGGTTGAGTTTTTCCTGCCTGATAAACGAAAGGTGTTCTGCTATTTTGTGATATGGGATATGGACATGAAAGTCTGCCACTATGCCTTTGCCGCTGCCTCTGCTTTAGATTCTGTCTTGGGTTCTGTTTTTGATTCAGCGCCTGCGTCTTTCTTTGCATTAGGCTTTTTACCTGAATTCGCTGGCTTTGATGCGTAATCTGTTTTATACCATCCGGTGCCTTTCAAAATAAAGGATGTATTTGAGATAATTTTTTTCAGTGTTCCTCCGCATTTCGGGCACTTACTCAGCGGCTTATCTGCAAATTTCTGATGCGCCTCATGTATCTTACCGCACTTCAAGCATTCATATTCGTATATCGGCATCTTTGAAACCTCCAGGGGAAAAACTTAACTTATTATTATAACTTAATAATAAGTTTGCGGTCAATCACACTTGACTTTATGGAGAAAAGGTTTTTATTATTCTCTATCGGGGCGTAGCGCAGTCTGGTAGCGCACACGGTTCGGGACCGTGGGGCCGGAGGTTCAAATCCTCTCGCCCCGACCAAGAACTTTAGGAGATACTGAATTTATGGGATGTAGAGCGTGGCAACCCGACAGTTATCATCACTTCCCCGACTTATGAATCCTTGAAACATTTTGAATCTATTAACGCTTTTATGTGGAAAAGGGAAATATGAATAAAAATAAATTAGTGTTGTTTGAGGGTAAAAAAATTCGTAGAAAGTGGGATGAGAAACAAGAAAAATGGTATTTTTCGGTAGTGGATATCATTCGAATTTTGACCAGTCAGCCCGATTTCCAATTAGCAAGAAATTATTGGAAAGTGCTGAAGAACCGCTTAAAAAAAGAAGGAAGCGAAACGGTTACAAAATGTAACCGGTTGAAAATGATTGCGGAAGATGGCAAATTACGGTTGACTGATGTTGCCGATGTAGAAACGCTGCTAAGGCTCATTCAGTCTGTTCCAAGTCCAAAAGCTGAACCGATTAAACTTTGGCTTGCCAAAGTCGGCTATGAAAGAATGCAGGAAACAGTTGATCCTGAAATATCATTGAATCGTGCCAGAGAAAATTGGCAAAAAGTTGGACGAAGCGAAAAGTGGATACAGCAAAGAATGATGGGGCAGGAAACGAGGAATAAACTCACTGATTATTGGAAAAACCATGAAGTAAAAAAACAGGATGAATACGCAATTCTAACTAATATTATTCACGAGGAGTGGAGCGATTTGTCAGTAAAACAGCACAAGCAGTTAAAAAATCTCAAGACAGAAAACTTACGTGACCACATGACCGAAGCTGAACTTATTTTCACTGCTTTGGCTGAGCTTTCCACCCGTGAAATTGCTGAAAATATGGAGACAAAAGGGTTGGAAGAAAATAAAATTCCTGCCAAAAAAGGCGGACGAATTGCTAGAAATGCCAGGTTAGAATTGGAGCAAAAAACCGGGAAAAAGGTTGTGAGCGGAGGTAACTATAAAATTCCAACAACAAGTCAACCTAAAAAATTGAAATAAAATATGCTTAATCAAGATACAAAACGAAAAACAAGAAGCATTTTGAATCATTAAAAAGCAACCTGTAAACCCACCCGCCGCCAAAATTGAGGTTCTACCACTCAAAAAATCCGCTCAAATACTATATCCCGCCTGTCTGTGATAACGATTAATTCAGTCTTCCTTCCTGTTTCAGCTTATTCACTATCTCCTGTATTTTTGGTAAAGCCTCAAGCGCTGCTTTCTCTCCTTCAAGGACAGCCTCATGCCTCTTTGAAAAATCAGCGCTGCCTATATAACCGACCTTCGGCCTTATCACAACATCCGCTTTTGAAAGCTGTATGGCTGCGAGTTTTGAATACATTATGCTTATTGACTGTAAGATGGTCTCAATTGTCCCCTCTGGCCGGGATGAATCAATATCACTTGATATATCCACTGCAATAACTATATCAGCGCCGAGTTTTTTTGCAGCTTCAACCGCAACAGGACTTACAACGCCGCCGTCAACATACACTTTACCTGAAATATTTACGGGCCTGAATATGCCGGGGATTGAACAGCTGGCCCGAACAGCAGTTCCTGTATTGCCTGTCCCAAACACAATTTCTCTGCCGCTTTGAATATTTGTTGCAACGGCATAAAATGGGATTTTAAGTTTTTCAATGGGCGTGTTTTTTAATATGCGATTTATGTATGCCTCAAGTTTTTCTCCTTTTATGAACCCGTTGTCAGGGATTGACAGGTCAACAACATCGCCTTTTTCTATGGAGAATGAGAGTTTCTGGAGTTCAAACGCATTATATCCATAAGCATAGAGCGAGCCTACAAAACTTCCTGCGCTTGTGCCGATTATCATGTGTATGGGAATCTTGTTTGACTCAAGCACCTTAAGAACTCCGATATGCGCAAATCCCTTTGACGCCCCTGCGCCAAGGACAACTGCAATCTTTACGGGAGGCAGAGTAGGTTTGACTTCTTCTTTCGGAGCGCAGGAAGATAAGCAAAGCACTAAAATTACTATAAACGCCCTTGTCCTATTCACCTTTCACCCAATAACCATGCTCCCGATGCATGATATATGATACACGATACAAACAACATTATCCTGAGTCCTGCATCCTGTATCTTGCATCCTGTTTCAGCATATCCTCGGAAGCTGCTCGCCTGAAAGCATATCTATTACGCGTGTTCCGCCGATTCTTGTTTTCAGCAGGACCTTTCCTTCTGGCGACTCAGCGACTTCGCCGATAATATTAGCGTTTTTCCCCAGAGGATTTTTCCTTAGTATCACAAGCAGGCTTTCAGCCGCATCTTTCCTGACAACAGCGATTAAAATACCTTCGTTTGCAATGTAAAGAGGGTCAATGCCGAGAAGTTCGGATGCGCCTCTCACTCCGTCAGGAACAGGGATTGACGCTTCTCTTATGGTAAAACAAAGCCCCGATTCCAGAGCCATTTCCTTAAGTGTTGTAGCCAGTCCCCCTCTTGTAGGGTCTCTCATTGCGTGCACGCCGCCGTATCCGATAATCTCCTGCGCCATCTGATTCAGCGGCGCTGTGTCGCTCAGGACAGGAGGCTTAAAACTCAGCCCGTTTCTTTCAGCCATGACAGCAACTCCGTGGCTGCCGATTGCCCCGCTCACAATGATTTTATCCCCTGATTTTATATTTAAGGGTGAGATATTTACTCCGTCATCAAGGATGCCGATGCCGGATGTATTTATGAATATTCCGTCTCCCTTTCCCCTGTTGACAACCTTTGTGTCGCCTGCAATAATCTTTACCCTTGATTTTTTAGCGGCGTCTGCCATTGACGCTAAAATCTTTTTCAGGTCCTTCATTAAAAATCCCTCTTCAAGTATTAATCCTGCGCTCATGCAAAGAGGTTTTGCGCCGACCATTGAGAGGTCATTCACTGTGCCGTAAACCGCAAGTTCTCCGATATTTCCTCCCGGGAAAAAAACAGGAGAGACAACATAAGAGTCGGTTGTAAAAGCAAGCCTTAATGGTGAAGGGGTGAAGGGGTGAATAGGTGAATCGGGTAAATCAATAATTGCGGAGTCTCCGAGGCTCTTCATATCAAATTCAGGGACAAAATACTCCCTTATCAGCTTATGCATCACAGTTCCGCCGCTTCCATGCGCAAGAAGGATTCTATCCATCAACGCCCCCAGCTATATTAAAACAGGGACTGGCATTTGAGCGGATTCTTTTGCCGATAGTCCCAACAACCCCCTTAATCCCCCTTAACAAAGGGGGATTAAGGGGGTTGTGAGGCAAAAGCCCTCGGAGTCCCGAGCTGCTCGGGGCGAGAATAAGCGAGAATGTTATGCCCTGTTTTAACTCGCTCACTATCATATATGTCCTCCGTATTTGTAATACGCAGCGCAGCTTCCCTCTGTGCTTACCATGCACGCTCCGACAGGGCTTTCAGGCGTGCATACGCCTGCAAACAGCGGGCATTCGTCTGGTGTTTTCATGCCTTTAAGTATCTCTCCGCAGGAGCATCCCTTCGGTTCCTGAGGGCCTGAAACAAACGAGGTCTCAATCTTAATCACTGAGTTTATGTCGCTGTGTTTGTATTTTCCTCTGAGTTTAAGCCCGCTCAATGGTATGGTCCCGATTCCTCTCCAGTATGCATCGCACGGTTCAAAATACTCGTTAATGAGCGCAACTGCTTTTGGATTCCCTTCTTCCCTCACAACTTTTTTATATTGTATTTCAACCTCTGCCCTGTTGGATGCAATCTGTTCAAGAAGCATGTTTATTCCCTGAAGTATGTCTCCTGCTTCAAAACCTGTTATCACTGACGGTTTAAGATATTTCTCAGTTATAAACTTGTACGGCTTACTGCCTATGATAGCGCTGACATGCCCGGGAAGTATAAAGCCGTCAATTTTTACTTCGCCTGAACCCAGCAATGCGTCCAGGGCAGGGGGAACAAGTTTGTGAACAGAATATATGTAGAAATTGCTTATTCCTCTTTTCTCAGCCTCAAACAACGTGGCAGCCACAGAGGGAGATGTTGTCTCAAAACCTGTTGCAAAAAATACAATCTTTTTATCTTTGTTTTCTGACGCAATCTTAAGAGCGTCCATTGGAGAATATAGAACTCTTATGTCAGCGCCCTCTGCCTTAGCTTCAGAGAGATTTTTCTTGACGCCGGGCACGCGCATCATATCTCCGAAAGTCGTGAATATAACATTTTCTTTTCTTGAGATTTCCATTGCCTTTTCAATATCCTCAACTGCGGTGACGCACACCGGACACCCCGGGCCGCTGATAAGGCTTAACCCCTCAGGCAGCAGTTCCCTGACGCCCTGCCTGAATATAGCAACGGTATGGGTGCCGCAGACCTCCATCAGTCTTACAGGCTTTCCGATTTGCTTCATAAGATTTTTTAATCTTTCAACTGCCAGGCTCAATGATAACTCCTTTTATCCTTTCGTCCGGGATGACGACTGTTTCATCCTTTCTCTCACTATGTATGCCTGCCCCAGCGATATGCCCGCATCATTTGCAGGAACCTTTTCATTAGTATAAACATTCATCCCTATTGATTTCAGCCTGTCCATAGTATTTTTCAGAAGATACATGTTCTGAAAAACCCCGCCGCTTAAAACTACATCATGCAGTTTATGAACCATGCCGAGCCGCTGGACGACTCCGGCGATAATGGTGACTATGGTGTTGTGGAACTTAGTGGCGATAATATCTTTTCCTATTTCTTTCGCCATATCCTGTATCAGCCTGAACAGGGTCAGGCAAAAGTCTATTTCAATCCTGTCTTTCAATCCGACGTCAGCAGGGTAGTCTTCGTCTATGCCGTCTATTGTATAAGATTCAAGCGCCATTGCCGCCTCGCCCTCAAAGGTATTTGTGTCGCATATACCAAGTATTGCCGAGACCGCATCAAAGAGCCTTCCAGCGCTTGATGAAAGAGGCGAAAAATCTCTCTTGTCAATAATTCCTAAGATAGCGTTTATCCTTTCACTGCCGTATTTTTCAATGAAGCCTATGGACTTTAGATAATCCATCACCTCATCTCCTGTGATATATTTTAGGTAGCTGACCGCAACTCTCCACGGCTCTCTGATTGCCGTCTCTCCTCCCGGAAGGGGGATATATTTAAAGTGTCCTGCCCTCTTAAAGCCATCTATATCGGCGATCAGGAATTCACTTCCCCACAGATTCCCGTCAGTTCCATAGCCGGTGCCGTCAAATGCCACGCCTATGACTTTTCTCTTTATTCCGTTTTCCGCCATGACAGATGCGATATGGGCATAATGATGCTGGATGCCGTAAAACAAAAGTTCGGAGTTCGGAGTTCGGAGTTCGGAGTTTTCTATCGCTGAACGCTCTTCTGCCTTCTGGGACAGCGCCCACTTTGTTGAAAGATAATTTGGATGCAGGTCATATCCCACTGCAACAGGGTTCACCCTGTAAACTTTTTTTAGATTGTTGAGGCTCTCTTCAAAGAATTTCAGGGTCTCGTAATTTTCCATGTCTCCAATGTGCTGGCTTGGAATGGCGTAGTTTCCCTTTGTGAGAGTAAATGTGTTTTTTATATCAGCTCCGCAGCCGAGCACTTCAGGCCCGTCATCATTTAGAGAGATAGGCTCAGGCGCATAGCCCCTTGAACGGCGGATGAAAGACAGTGAAGCGTGAAGCGTGAAGAGTGAAGGGTTTAATTCTACTTCTCTATTCGAAGGAATATTTTCTTTAAACTCATTACACATTACGGCTAACGTATTACGAACTTTTACCACTGAGTCATCTACACGCATGAAGATGTCCCGGTTATGAATAAGGAGGGCGTCAACTATATCGGAGAATTTTGCTGCCGCCTCGTCATTGCTGACAACAATCGGCTCCTCTGAGATGTTGCCGCTGGTCATTACAAGGGCGTCAAAGTTTGGGGATTGGGGATTGG
>Ga0100394_1001594_pt1 | contig 18830 bp, 18 predicted proteins | sample CryGeymeta201518_FD_81549 | JGI IMG/M metagenome (GOLD analysis project Ga0100394, IMG submission 81549) | Groundwater microbial communities from Crystal Geyser aquifers in Utah, USA - Crystal Geyser metaG 2015-18 | ecosystem: Environmental > Aquatic > Deep subsurface > Groundwater | place: USA... | reverse complement strand
TTGTTTCTAAGAGGATAGTATTCTCCATAAAAGCGTTATGATTAGTGAAAGTGGTTTTTCTTTTAATCTAACGCTTTTTTATTCGAAATAAAAAAAATAACGAAAAATTGCACGGACTATTGACCATATAAAACCAAGAAAATTCGGATAAATAAAAGCATATTAGTTTGTTTTTGAAGGTGTTTTTAAAAAACAATAAGCTGCAACACCAATAGTAATTGCAAATGGAATGTGCTGGAGAATATCAAGAGGTTGTGGATTTGGAACAAATGTTCCCCAAGTAATCATATCTACCAAAATCACTAAAACTAAAGTAATTAGATGGAAATAACCAGCCAACCTAAACTGATGAAATCCTATTGCAAGCAGAACAAAAACAGGAGGAAGTATATCTCCAACAGCTTTAAAAATTGCTGTAATTTTGGAAAAACGAATGGCAGCGTCTGAATCAGGAACTATCGAAAACGAACCTTCAGAAGCAGCAGGATGAGCCACCCAAAAAATACCAATACCGATAAGCATAAGAGCAGACACAAAACTTGCCCAAACGCCAATTTTTATTGTTGTGGGCAAGTTTTTAGCAAGTGGATTCTTAAAATTTGACATAATTTTTGTAATTTTACTTTAATTTTACAAGCAAATATAGCTAATTACTTTAAAAAAGCAAGTAATAAAATAAAAAATATGGAGAATAATTTTCGTTCATCTTGTCCACTCGTTTCTGCTTTAGATGTAATAGGGGACAAATGGTCATTGATAATCGTTAGAGATATGTTATTAGGAGGAAAAAAAACCTTTAAGGAGTTTTCAGCATCACAAGAAGGGATAGCTACAAATCTTCTATCTTCAAGATTGAAAATGTTAGAGTGTTTTGATTTGATTTCTAAAAGAAAGCTACCTAAGAATAAGAAGGAAAATATTTATCTGCTGACAGAAAAAGGACTTGACTTGACACCTATTATTACTGATATAATTTTGTGGAGTGATAAACATGTTAGGCAGTTTAATACCAAAATGCTTCAAATTTCGGATAAAGGTTTTGATGCTGACAGAAGTATTGTTATTGAAAATATCAAGAATAATTATAGAGAGATAGTAAGACAAACTATTGGGTAGTGTAGTAAAATTGTGTTTCTTCATTTCAACCATTATCAAGGTCTTATTTTTCTTTGAAAAATGACCATTGACAAGGTCAGAATGAAGAATTCAGTAGAAAGTAAAAAAGATATTTTTCTACAAACACAAACGGTAGTTCAGCGTAGCTAATTTTACCACACAACCAACTATTGGATAATAGTATTTGATAGAATTCTTCTATTTTGGAAAATCAAAACCTCTCTTATTTTTAACAATTTTTGGGCTTGAATTTGAATTAACTAAATTGCCAATTCATAAGTAAGTAAAAAAGGTGTTTTTATAAAAAAAGCACAATAAAAAATAAGAAGAAAACAATTTTAGTAAAAGATGGAAGAGATTTTAGGTTTTTTTATTGCTATCGTAGTAGGATTTGTGATGGGATTGTTAGGTGGTGGAGGTTCTATTTTGGCTGTCCCTATTTTTGTGTATATTTTGAATATTGAGGCTGTGATTGCAACAGGATATTCACTTTTTGTGGTGGGTGCTGCTGCTCTTGTAGGTGCGTATAGGTATTTTCAACAAAATTTAGTCAATCTGAAAATTGCTCTTGTCTTTGGTGCGCCTACTTTGGTAATGGTGTATCTGACTAGGGCGTATATTGTACCTGCTCTGCCTGATCCTTTTTTGAGTTTTGATGTTTTTATCCTTACCAAAAATGCAGCGATTGTAGTCTTTTTTGCTATTGTGATGTTGATTTCTTCTACTATAATGATTCGAAAAGGCGCAAAACAACAAGAACAATCACACATTCCAAAAGCTGTTTCTAATAAACCCTTAAATATTCCTGTTTTGATTTTAGATGCTACTTTGGTCGGTCTTATTGCAGGTTTGGTGGGTGCAGGAGGAGGATTTTTGATTGTTCCTTCTTTGGTTTTTTTGGCTCGTATTCCGATGAAAGAAGCCATTGCAACTTCTCTTTTTATTATTGCTATCAATTCTCTTTTAGGCTTTTTGGGCGACTGGCAACAACACGAAATAGACTGGCGTTTTCTTCTTCCTTTTACAAGTTTTACTATTGTAGGAATTTTGCTTGGAACGCACTTTTGTAAGTATGTTCCTGCTGCAAAACTCAAACAGATTTTTGGTTATATGGTCTTAGTAATTGCTTTCTTTATTCTTTATAAGGAGTTTGTTCATATAAATTAATAACTTCTTTTAGACGGAATGAAAGGCACATTTTTTGAACTAAATACTAATAATTTTACTTATAAGTAAAATTAACTATATTTGATAAAATTAAAAATTTATGAAATATAGGCTAGTAAAAATTTCCAATTTGAGTGGAAATAAAGCATCAGTTTATTCTGTACTACTCAATGGTGAGCAAGAAACAATTTTTGATAAATTTGTAAAGGAAAATATAATGACCTTTGAAGAAGAAGTCAAAAATATAATTGCTCGTCTGAAAACAATAGGAAAAAGTACTGGTATTAGAGATAGCTTTGTAAAACCTAATGAAGGTACATTGGGAGATGGTGTATGTGCTTTATACGATAATCCAGATAAAAAATTACGACTGTATTGCATCAAATATGGCACACAATTAATACTAGTTGGAGGTGGAGGACAAAAAAATGTACGAACCTTACAAGAAGATGATAAATTGAAAAAAGAAAATTATTTTCTTAGAAAATTATCTGCTCAGATTACGGAACGTATCAAAGATAAAGAAATAGAATACATAAATAATTATCTTGATTTTGAAGGAGATTTAGAATTTCAAGATGATGATGAAAACGACTAAAATTATGGAAAAGAAACAAGTAGAAATATACAGAAGTGAGTTAATTGATGAAATTTCTTCATCTATCTCTCCCTTAGAAGAAAAAAAAGTGGAAAAAAAAATGCTTATTGCTGCAAAAATAGAAGATGCAATAAAAGCAAAAAATTGGAAAAATAGAGATTTATTAGAGGCATTGGGTAAAAAATACCCCTCCATAATAACTATATGGCTATCAGGAACACACAACTTTACAATAGATACTCTAATAGAATTAGAAGAAGTTCTGGGAATAGAACTTATTAATACAAAAGAAATAATAAATACAAAAACAATTCAAAAAAACAAAAACCTTTTCTTTAATTCTGACAATAAAACAAAAGTATAAAAATATCCAAAATCTAGCTTTTTCTTTTCTACTATTTTTATAGGAAAGAGAAAACAATTAGTTTTGTGAAAATTATTTTTACAAGTCAATAAAAACCTATATATGGAATTCAGAATCGTAGCCTTAGATATTTTAGAAGCAAATTTAGCTTTACCTCCTCAAAACTTAACAAAAGAAATCGTTTTTCAATTTGATGTCAATTTAGAACACCGTTGGAATACAGATGATGATATTTTTATTGTAGTTACCACTATTTCTATTTTCTCAAATGACAAAGAACATTTGCTTTCTAAGTTTAAAACGAATACTGTCTTTAAAGTGGAAGAATTAGCCAAACATGTAGATACAGCGAACAGCAAAAATAACATGCCAACAGATGTTATTTTAGATTTGAACGAACTTGCTATTTCTACTACTCGTGGCTCATTATTTTCTTTCTTGAAAGGAACATATTTGCACAATGCTATCTTGCCAATTATCAATCAGACTATCCCTGTTGAGTAAGGTAAAAAGACATAGAAAAGTAAAAAAGCTCATAAATAATCCATGATTTTCTATGAGCTTTTTTTTATGGGGTTGAAGTTTACTTTTTCAAACTTCCTTTCAAAACATCAATATTCCATTCATTTTCCTTTGCAATTTCTTCCAAAACTTCCATTTTCCAAGAGTTAGTAACAATCTCTAATCCATTCCAAAGAACATCATTTTTATTTTTATTGGAAAGAATAAGCGATTGCACATTCAAACCTTTATAATCTGTAAGCGCATCACGTAAATTTGTAAAGATAATTTCTCGTTGATGAAGCGTTCTTTGATGCTGTTTTTTTTCTTGAAAATATTCTTCTTTTTCTTCTGCTCGTTTGTCTAATTCTCTAAAAAAACGATTTTTTCTATCTGATAAATCAAGTTTTGAAAGCTCAAAAAATTCATCTGCACGTTTTTTGAAATGATGCGAAGAACCACGTAAAGTTTCCCACTCTTCTAATTTTTGAGGTGGTTTTACGACAAGTTCAGCCAAACGGTTATTCGAAATTACTCTATAATGAGGACGATTTACACGCTTTGCAACGGCATCTCTAAGACTCCAATACATCGCAAAACGAACTGTATTTTCTTCTGGAAATTTATATTTAATAGCTGCTTTTAGAGCTGCAATAGTGTTTTTATCTTCTGAATTATTGCTACTATCAGTACTGTTATCAGAGTTTTCTGTTCCAATTTCTTCTAGCTTTAGTCTTTCTTCATCGTACCATTTCCATCTATCTAATTTTTGAAGTTCTTTTTTTAGAATCTCAAAAAGTTCGAATAAATAAATTACGTCGGTAGCTGCATAAATAAGTTGTGATTTTGAAAGAGGACGTTTTGCCCAGTCCGAAATTTGTTCTTGTTTTTCTAGCTCAATATTTAGTTTTTCTTCTACAAGACTTTGAAGACCAATATCATTACTAGACTTGAGTAAAAAACGATACATAAGAGCTGTATCTTGAATATTTTTGACAGCGCAATTATAAACATCGCTCACTATAATCAAATCAGAAGAGCAGCTATGAAATATTTTTTCGACATTCGGATTTTCTAAAACAGAAAGTAAAGGCTTTATATTTCCTTCTAATTTGACTGTATCAATCAAATAAATTTTGTCCTTGTCATAAATCTGAACCAAACACAGATGCCTTCCATAATAATTATTGTTATCATCAAATTCAGTATCAATAGCAATTTGAGAACATTTTTCCCACTTTTTCGCCCCTTTTTCTAGCTCTTCGAAGGTTTTGATATAAATCGGATTCGGAATTTTTGGAGAAGCCTTTTTTGCACCTAGTTTATTGCGCTGAAAATCGCTTAATAAATCGCCTAATGAGTTGGTAGAGTTAGATTTTTTGGACATTTTGCTATGTGTTGGTTGTTGGTGTCGCTACGCTAAAACACCAACAACGGCTAGTATAAATAGTGTCGCTCGTGAGGACACGAGCAACGGTATTTTGGATCTGTAACTAAAAAAATAACTTTAGTTTTTTTAGTTAGTAAAATATTTTTTTGTAGAGGTATAAATTTACCATTGCTCGTGTCCTCACGAGCAATTTCTTCTTATCATTATAATTTTGATAATTCTTGGAAAAGCTCTTTTTCTCTTTGAGATAATTGTTGAGGTAGTTTGACTTCAATTTTGATATACAAATCGCCAAACTTGTCCGTTTGATTATAGATTGGCATTCCTTTTCCTTTTATGCGAAATACTTTTCCGTTGGCAGTTTCGGCAGCAATAGGAAATAAAATCTTTCCTTTCATTGTCGGAACAGAAATTTTGCCTCCTAGCATTGCATCATACAAAGAAACTTTTGCTGTCGTGTGCAAATCGTTTTCTTCTCTAGCAAAATCTTTGCTTTCATCTATTGATACAACAACTACAATATCTTCATCTTTTTCGCCTTTTGCGCCCAGTTTTAGTTTCTGCCCATCAGCAATTCCTTCTTTGAGTTTCAGACGGATTCGATTTTTATTAACTGTAATTACTCGTGTAGTTCCTGTGTATGCTTCTTCTAAAGAAATTGTAGTTTTGATTTCTTTTTCTTTGGGCTTTCTTTTTATTCCTGTTGTTTCTTTTTCATTTTTGAAAATAGTTTCTCTTCCCAAATCAACCACATTTTTGAAGGCATCACTCATACGCTCTCTTGTGAAGAGGTCTTTAAACTCAAAGTCTTTTTCTTGTGTTTTTTGGTATGCACTTTTTGCTTTATCAGCAAATTTGCTATAATTTCCCCAGTTTTTTCCCATCAAATCATATTGCGCCCTTTTTGTTGGGTCGCTCAAAATATCATGGGCTTCGTTGAGGTCTTTAAATCTTTTTTCAGCCAAAATATCATTTGGATTACGGTCTGGATGATATTTTTTGGCAAGTTCTCTATAACTTTTTTTGATTTCTTCGGCACTTGCATTTTTTCGAAGACCAAGAATTTTATAATAATCTTTGTATTGCATAGTAGTTATTGTGTCGCTCGTGGGGACACGAGCAACGGATATATTTTTCTATATTATTATTTTTCTGATTTTGCCCTTGTTGGTGTCCCATAAACGACAATTACATCTTTACCAATCTGGTTTTCCTGTTTTACGAGGTTTCTTGCCTTTGCGTTGTTGTTGTTGTAAATATTGCGCTTCATTTTGACGCATGGCATCCAAAATCTGTTCAGCCTTTTCTTGCGAAATGTCCATATCTTTTAGCTTATCGGCAGCAGATTGTTGTTGTTGTGCTTGTTTTTGAGCATCTTTTTCTTGTTTGCTTTGGTCTTGCTCTTTGTTTTCTTGTCCATCTTGCTGGTCTTGGTTCTGGTCTTCTTCGCTTTTTTGTTCGTCTTGTTCTTGCTGCTCTTGTTCTTCTTGTTGCTTTTCGTCTTCGCTTTTATCTTTTTGTTCTTGCTCTTGTTTTTGTATTTCAATTTCTAAAAGACGTTTCAAGAGTTCATAATCAAAACGAGCTTCTTCATTGTACTGGTCTGCACGAAGGGCATCTTTAAAATTAATTAAAGCATTTTCATAAATTTTCTTTTTGTCTTTGGGTTTTGTTTTTTCTGAACCTGCACGTTTTGCTTTCAAAATTCCTACTTGAAGGTTTGCAACACTACGTACTCTATCATTTTTACTGTTTACAGCTTGTGAATAATAATTTAGAGCTGAAGAAGTAGCAGAGGTGTCTTGCTGCTCAAAATAAGCATGTGCCAAGTTAAGTGTAACCGTTGGCTCATCTAATTTCCAAATATTATTCATATAAAGAAGCTCTGAAGCTGCTTCTTTGTAGTTTTTTTCTTGATATAATTGAGTTGCTTTTTTCTTTGCGCTATTGGTTTGGAATATAAATACAGGATTCCACCACTCTTGACCGAGCGAAAGACCTAAAAAAGCGACTATCCAAACGAGTTTTTGCATGATTTTTTTGATTAATAATGTCGTTGGTGGAGACACCAACAACGGCAAAATTATTTTTTAATTTGCTTTGCGATTTCTTCTACAAATTCTTTTGATACTTTAGCATACTTTGCTATTTTTTCATAAGCTAATCCATCTTTGAGCATTTCCATAATAGACTCTACTGCTCTTTTTAGCTCTCCTTTTTCTTCTCCTTGTTTGTAACGAACATCATCTTCAATATTATAAGTTAGTGCCATAGCTGTTATATGTTTAATAATTTGAGGTTGTAATTTTCTTAATTTTGATAAAACTTCTAATTGTGTAACGGTCTTTTTTTGAATAGAGTTTTCAATTGGAAGGTCTTTTATTTTTTGAAGAATATTTTTGATGATAGTATCTGAATCTGTTTTTCCAAAATCTGCCAAAATAGCCAAAATAACCTCTTCTGGTTTAATTAGAATTTAGAAACAGTTCATAACTAAAATCCTGCATATTAATCACATCAAAACGAAAAGATAAATTTTTAGCTTCAATAATTTGTTTCATTTTGGCTTTTCCTGTTCCAATGAAAAAAACATATTGATGAACATCTAATTTATATTTTCTATACAGAATAGCATAATATTCATTCATACGATGAGCCATATCCCTCTCATCAACAGTTTGAAATTCTATATGAAGGATAAAATCTTTTATTTTCTCCTTTTGTGCTTTATCTGCAATTACTTTTTTCAAAAAATCAGGTTTTCGCTCTAAAGTCGTCTGTAAATCATTCGGAATATCTCGTAAATTCTTAGGATTGATATTCAATAGCTTTTCAGCAAAAGGAATAATCAATTCTTCGATATTTTCCTTAAAGATTTTATCGTATTCCTGTGATTGATAGCTTTGCTTATTTTCTTTTTTCTTCATTAATTTATTTCAAAACAACAAAATTGTTTTTATTTAGTAAAGACAAGACGTGTCTTGTCCCTACAAAAATTCTACTGTACCCTACTATTTTTAAACACAGAGTTCACAGAGAAACACAGAGAATTAAAATACGTTTTTTTAAGAAAATGGCTTTAAAATTGACTTATTCAAATAGTATTTTGTATTAATCTATATTTTAAATCCTATCAATCCTATCAATCCTTAACTATCCTACCCTACAAAAAAATAGTAGGGTACAGTACAAAAATTCAATTATTTCATACAAATAAAAAAATTAATCCATAATAAACGGATAATCTTCTTGTTGATAAATATCTATGAATGCTTCTGATGCATCTGGAAAATCAGATTCTTCTGCAAATTTTACAGCTTCTTCTATTCTTTCTTTGATGTCCGCATCAATTTTATCCAAATCTTCTTGTGAAGCATATTTTTTCTCTAAAATAACATCTTTTACTTGCTCTATTGGGTCTTTTTTACGGTATTCGTTTACTTCTTCACGAGTACGGTATTTTGCTGGGTCAGACATTGAATGTCCTTTATAACGGTATGTTCTGAACTCCAAAAGCGTAGGGCCTTCGCCACTTCTTGCACGGTCGGCAGCTCTAGCAACAGCTTCATGAACAGCTTCAACACTCATTGCATCAACAGCTTCGGAAGGCATATCATACGATTCCCCAAGAGTTGATAAATCACTTACATTTGAGGTTCTGCTTACAGATGTTCCCATAGCATACCCATTGTTTTCAATAACAAAAATCACAGGAATTTTCCAAAGCATTGTCATATTAAAGGCTTCATGAATTGCTCCTTGACGAACTGCCCCATCACCCATATAACAGATACAAAGATTTCCAGTTTCGTTATACATTTCTGCAAAACCAATTCCTGCACCGAGTGGAACTTGCGCCCCAACGATTCCGTGTCCACCCATAAAATTGACATCTTTGTCAAACATGTGCATAGAGCCACCTTTTCCTTTTGAGCAGCCTGTTTCTTTACCAAAAAGCTCTGCCATAACTTTGTTAGGAGAAGTTCCCAAACCAAGTGGATGAGCATGGTCACGGTAAGCTGTTATCCATTTATCGTCTTTGTTGAGTGCCGAAACTGCACCAGCTACACAGGCTTCTTGTCCAATATACAAATGACAAAAACCTCTAATTTTTTGCTGTCCGTAAAGTTGTCCTGCTTTTTCTTCGAATTTACGCATCAACTGCATATCTTCATACCATTTCATATACACCTCTTTTGAAAAAGAAGATTGCTTTTTTGCAGGAGTTTTGGCAGTTGTTTTTTTTGCAGCCGTTTTAGTTAGAGGCTTGTTTGTTGGCTTTTTGGCTGTTGTTTTAGCTGCTGTTTTGGGGGTGTTTTTTGTATCGCTCATAATCATAAATTTATATAGAAGTTGGCGTTTGTGCTTTTTTGTGTCTATTTAAGAATAGTTGTGCTAAAACCTAATCAAACTATCAATAAAATTAGAAGTAGATTTTATAGTAAGGCAAGTTACCAATTTTTTAAGAAAAACGATAATTTCACTTTGATTTGATTATTTATTTAATAATTTTTCCGTCTATAAACCGTTGAATATCTTTTGCTAACCTTTTGTTATAGTTTCTGAAAATCAAATAATTCATCAAAAAACCAAGACTGAAAAAGATAGGTAGAAAGATGAAGAATCCAATAGAATCATAATAATCATAAAATATAGAAATGAGAGTGGGTAAACAGGCCATACTTATCAATAAGATAAACAAAACCATTCCTGTTTTGAAGTTGTGATTTGGAATAATAGTTACTTCTACAACTGTTTCTAGTGGATTATTTGAATTTTCTTCAACTATTCCATAAGCTGTTGGGGGATGGTCTTTATTTCCTCTTGAACGTCTGCCTATTTCGAAACTACCTTCTTCTATTTTTCCATGATAGCTTAAAGGAATGATATCAAACATAGATTTTCTTTTGGGTTCTGGGCTGATTTTACTTTCTAGTCTTTGAACGACTTTTTTAGGAGAAAGGGATGTTTGATAAGTAATTTTTTTTGTTGGAGTTAAAAAATCTAAGAATTTCATAAGTGAGTAAGTGTTTTCAAAGTTTTGCTATGTTTTTCTACCGTCGTTGAGACTTCTCCGTCAATGAGGATTAGTTCTCAAAACCTCAATGACGGCTTTAGCCTCGTTGACGGTGGACTACAAAATACTTTTATTTTTCAATATGAGTGCCATCTACAGAAATTGAAGTAGGTTTTTCTAGCAACAGCGTTGCGTTACCGTTAGCTTCGCTGACCTTCGGTTGTAGAAAGTTTACAAATAAGTAATTTAAAAAGCTACAGAGTGGCGTAACTTTGCATTTAATTGTCAGAGAGTACAGTTTCGCTACTCTGTAGCACTAATAAAAGTCATTTTTACCTATTCTACCAAGGTTATGTTGCGCTGCAACTAAAAAGCAAGAATGAGAAGTGTTACTCATATTGATTTTTACTAGATAACTTTTAAAACAGTATGGGCGCATCTCAAAATGTCGTTTTTAGTAGGGAAAAGGTTTGCCTTTTCCTAAACTAGCTGTTTGTATCAAAAAAAATACCTCTATGGAAGGAAAAGCCCCCCTTTTTCCTAAACTAGCATTTTGAATTGGAAAAAAACTGTGTGGAAGGAAAAGACAAGCCATTTCCCTACAACTATAAAACTAATAAAGTGACATTTTGAGATGCACCAACAGTGTAGTGACTAAGTTAAAGTGAAAAAATACCTTGTAAGTTAGCCAATAAATTATTCAAACTGAAATAGTGTAATATTTCTAAAGCCAAAAAAAACTGCCTATTTCATAAAGAAATAAACAGGTTTTTATTTTTTGTAGAATAATTAAATTCAAAAATTACGCAATTGTAATTCCTTCATTCAAATAAACATCTTGAATTGCATTAAGAAGTTCTACACCTTCATTAATTGGTCTTTGGAATGCCTTACGACCAGAAATAAGACCAGAACCACCAGCACGTTTGTTGATAACGGCTGTTTTTACTGCCTCTGCCATATCTGATGCACCAGAAGATGCGCCACCAGAGTTGATAAGACCAATTCTGCCCATATAACAATTCGCTACTTGATAACGACAAAGGTCAATAGGATTGTCAGAAGAAAGGTCTGAATATACTTTTTTATGTGTTTTTGCGAAAGCGATTTTATTAAAAGCACCGTTGTTTTCAGGTAATTTTTGTTTGATAATATCAGCTTGAATAGTTACTCCAATATGGTTTGCTTGTCCTGTAAGGTCAGCAGCAACGTGATAATCTACACCGTCTTTTTTGAATGAATTATTACGAGCATAGCACCAAAGAATGGTAGCCATTCCAAGTTCATGCGCTCTTTCGAAAGCAACAGCTACTTCTTGGATTTGACGAGTAGATTCTTCCGAACCAAAATAAATAGTTGCTCCAACAGCTACTGCGCCCAAATTCCATGCTTCTTCTACCGAACCAAACATAACTTGGTCAAATTTATTTGGATAGGTAAGAAGTTCGTTGTGATTAATCTTTACGATAAAAGGAATTTTGTGAGCATATTTTCTTGACATCAAAGCAAGGTTTCCATAAGTCGTCGCAACGGCATTACAACCTCCTTCGATAGCTAATTTGATGATATTTTCTGGATCAAAATAATCTGGATTTGGTGCAAAAGATGCGCCTGCTGTATGTTCAAGACCTTGATCAACAGGAAGAATAGAAAAATAACCTGTATTAGCCAAACGACCTGAGCCATAAAGCTGTCCCAAACTGCGCAAAACTTGTGGATTGCGATTTGAGTTAGCAAAAATTTTATCTACAAAATCAGAACTAGGAACGTGTAAACGCTCTTTTGAAATAGCAGGAGTAGAAAAGTTAAGAAGTGTTTCAGAGTCTTGACCTAAAAGTTCAGAAATACGGTCAGTAGAGAGGTTTGCAGTATGAGCCATAAGTATTTTGAGAAAAAATTAACAGAAAATGAATTGAAAATTTTTTTTCTTTAATAAAATCAAGTAGATTTTTTTAAAGTGCTACAAAGGTAATAATTTGAATTTAATTTTGACTAAAATACTGATTCAAAAGTGTTTAAAAATTATAATCTATCTGTTGATTTGGGCATATTATTTATAAATTCTTCTGATTTTATTGGTTTTCCTGCTTCTTTGACTTCATTTCTCCAGCCATACGGATTTGTATCAGCCGTAGCGACATTCTCGTCTGTTTTACCATTTTCTATATTTTCGGTATAGCTTACTGTTCCTTGTTGCCAACGAAGAAGTTTTACCTCATCTTTAAATTTCTGCTCATTTCCTTCAAAATGTGTTATTATTAAATCTGTTCTATTTTGTGCTTCTAGGTCTTTCATTTTCCCATTTTTATAAATTACTATAAATGTACTTGCCATAATTTTGATGTGATTTTGTTTACTATTTTTTGATTTAATTACTTGAAATTCTACATATTGATTAACTAAAGTTAAAATCATTTGTTTTTATACATTTTTTCTGCTCTTTCTGAAATAATTTGAAAAGTAGCTTATTAAACCATCTATTTTCTTTCTAATTTTATATCTGTAATTCCCCACCCTAAATTAAAAAAAAGCCGTATTTAAATAAATTATCATATCATTGATACATTGATAATGAATTGTATTTTTAGCTGTGTAGCTGCGTAATATCGTAATTTAAGTTGTAGAGATTAATTTTCTTATAACTTGTTTATTTTTAAGGTTTTACAAGTATTTTGTTTTACAAAAGGGTATCCATTTAACCCACAACTTTAATTGTGGGGGCAAGAAAAAGAATACGTTTTGTAACGGTTTTAACCGTTTTGTTCTATAAAAAACCGTTAAAACAGTTACTAAGTGCCGATTAGTTTTTTACCACGAATAAATTCGTGGGTTTAATTTGGGATACCTTTTGCAATGAGTGAAAGGATTAAATTGCTGATAATCAGATATGTAAATTATAATTAAACGCTGCAACTTAAACAAAATACAAGATACTTTTAGTTTTGTTTAGGTACTTACTAAAAATTAAAATAACTCATCTCCAGCTAAATACTCATCTTCATCTACATCAAAATTAGTTTCTTCTGGAAGTGGATAAGCTGCAAAAAATCCTTTTTGCTCTTGAATATGTTTACAAATTCGCTCTACTTCTGGGGTATCTACAAAGGCACATTGCAAACGCAAAATATCAGAACCATTGGAAAGTAACATATCGCCTTGTCCGACAAGCTGCTCTGCTCCTCCTGTATCCAAAATAATCCTAGAATCAATTTTTGAAGTAACACGAAATGCCATACGAGCAGGAAAATTGGCTTTAATAATACCTGTAACCACATTTACAGACGGACGCTGTGTAGCCACAACTAAATGAATACCAATAGCACGAGCCATTTGAGCCAGTCTTGCAATCGGTTTTTCGGCTGCTTTTCCTGCAATAATCATCAAATCGGCAAGCTCATCAATAACCAAAACAATGTAAGGCAAATAACGATGACGTTCGTCTAAAAGCTGATGCGTTTTAAATTTTTGATTGTATTCTTTTATATTTCTACAATCTCCGTCTTTCAAAAGGTCGTAACGCTGATCCATTTCTCTACAAAGTGCTTCCAATGTTTTGACAGCATCGACAGAATCTGTAACAATCGGTTCTGCATCTGGAAGGTGTGCCAAATAATGTTTTTCTAATTTTGAGAAAAGCGAAAACTCTACTTTTTTAGGGTCAATCATCACAAATTTGAGTTCGCTAGGGTGTTTTTTATAAATCAACGAAGTCAGAATAACATTTATACCTACTGATTTTCCTTGTCCTGTTGCACCTCCGATAAGAAGGTGAGGCATTTTGGTAAGGTCAGCAATAAAAATCTGATTCGAAATATCTTTACCCAAAACTAAAGGCAGTTCTTTTCTTGAATGCTTAAAAGATTCGTGTTCTAAAAGTGTTCTGAGAGGAACAATTTCTCTGTCTTTATTTGGTACTTCAATTCCGATAGTTCCTTTCCCTGGCATTGGTGCAATAATACGAATTCCTAAAGCTGAAAGATTTAGCGCAATATCATCTCCCAAATTTCGGATTTGTGCAATCTTTACCCCAGGGGCTGGTACAATTTCATAAAGTGTAACTGTTGGCCCTACTTCTGCATGAATTCTTTTTATATCAATTTTGAAATTTTTGAGCGTCTGTTCGATTCTCATTTTTGTTTCATTGAGTTCGTCTTTATCCACTTGATGTTTTTTTACAACTGGATTATCCAACAAATCAGTTGGAGGAGAGCTATATTTTGGTAATTCGTCATTCGGATTATAAGGCGTTATTCCTGCATAAAGTGGCTTACCGTTTTCTTCTTCTATTAATTCTTCGATATTTTCGCCATACAAATCTTTTACTCTACTTACAGATGGAGGCATCGGCAAATCCAAGTCTAGCTCATCTTGTTTTTCATTTTCTTGCTTTTCAGCTTCTTGAGATTGTTTTTGTTGTGAACTTTTTTGTGTATTTTGTATTGTATTTTCTACTTTCTCTTCTCTTTCTTCTCTGTCTGTTTTGTCTTCTTGTGGAAGTTCTGTTTTTTGTGTTTTGGTAGAAGGAATATGAATGGCAAAAGGATTTTCTTCTTCTTTCTCTTCTGCCTCCTTATTACTTTTCTTATTCGTTTCGCTACTATCAATTCCAAAATCTCTAGCTGACGGAATAAAGAAACCTTCTTTGTCTTTTTGGTCTTCTTCTTTTTTGCCGTCTTTTTTACTTGATTTGTTTTTATTGTTTGCTTCTTCTCTCGCCTTTTCAATTTCGCTTCTCAAATCAGTTGTAGGCTGTTCTGTTTGATTTTCTTTTCCAAATTGCTCGTTTTTGATTTCTTTTTGAGGTAATTGTCTATTAATATTGTCTTTAATTTTTGATTTACTCTCAAATGGATTTTCTTCGTTACTTTCATTTTGTTTTGCTTCTGTTTTATCAGAATTAGTACCAAATATTTTATCTAAAAAAGTTTGTTTCTTAGGATTGATTTGTTGATTTATATCCTTTTTATCTTCTACAATCTTTACAGTAGGCTGCTTTTCGGTTTTGTTTTCAATTCTGACTGTTGGAGAAGTTGGGTTTGTTTCTGTTTTGTTTTCTTGATTAGAATCCTCTTCAATAGGAGTCTGTATTTTACCTGCTTCAATTTCTTTAAAAGCATCTATATCAGCCGAAGGAACAGGATTTTGAGCCGTTGTTTTACTTTTTTGTTTGTCTTTTTTGTCTGAAAAATGAGTATATAATTCGATATTCAAACGGTCTTTTCCAAAGAAATAGCCAAAACCAATTAAGGCAACAATAATGAAAACAGGCGTAAAAATCTGTCCAAAAAGTGCAGAAACAGCATAGCCAATGCCACCACAAAGAAATGCCCAAGCCGTTTGAGTTTCGGTCATATAAACCAAATAACCCAAAATTGTACTCATCAAGAAAATGACAAAAAACAAACTAATTGATAATTCTTTCCATTTATTGAAGGCATATTTTCCTATCAAAACAAGCCCAGAAGTAGCACCAATAACCAAAAGTAAAAACGCACCAATTCCAAACCAACGTTCGATCAGAAAATGAGACAGCACAGCACCAAACATTCCTAGCCAGTTTTGAGGCGTTTCTTGGGTAGGTGTTTCTGAGAAAAATCCCAAAACAAGGCTTTGATCAGCTTCTCCTGCATAAATAAAAGATACAAAAGAAACAGCCAACAACACAACAAAAACCCAAATACCAATCGCAGAAAGTAAATTGACTAGCGAAGAGGAAGGAGTAGTAGTTTGATTTGACGACGAAAAAGTGTCTTCCATTTTCTGAGAAAATGAAAAAGTAGATGTATTTCCATTTTCTATACCTTCTTTCTCAGCTTCTTGAGAAGAGTTTAGATTATCAGAAATGGATTTTTTTAACGAATTATCTGCCATAAAAAATGAATGTATAAAATGCTGGCTTATATAAAATTATAGTATCAAATATCTTTAAAAGTAGAATGACTAACTAACAAAAATAGCAATTTTTAGCATTTTTGCTACTATATTTTAATTATTTTGCTTAAATTTTTATTAATTTATCAATTTCCAAAATAGAAAAAGTTTTGAAATTAGTAGGGAAAAGGCTCGCCTTTTCCTACTCTAGTCGTTTGTATTTTGTTTAAATACACAATATGTTGGTTCTTTCGATCTTTTAGCGCAAAAAAAACTTGTATTTTGTTTAAGTCTGTACCAAAGGTCTGACTTAGACAAAATAAGCCTTTCTGAGCTGTAAGTGCTTATTTTAACTTGGTCAGACCTCTGGTACAGACCAAATTAAAATAGAAGTTATCTTTTTAGAAAGCGAAAATCGCTAAAAAGTCGGAAGAGCTAATATGTTTAGGAAAAGGCAAGCCTTTTCCCTACAAATACGGTCATTCTTTATTTTATTCTATTTCTTTTTTTAGTCTTGTGATTACTCTTAAAATATCATCTTTAGATTCTATCCAAAGGATTTTTTTACTTTCTAATAATGAATTATAATGCTGCAAATTTAGGATTGCATTTTTTGGATAATCTTTGTCAAAAAAGTTAAGTTTAGGAAAAGAGATAAGTAAACTATCAACATTCTGATTTTTAGTTTTTTGCAACTTAGCAGGTAATTTTTCTATAAAAATCTTTTGAAATGCTAGTTTTGAAGTAGTGGGTAATTGCGTTTTGTTTAAACTATCTGACTTTTTCAAATTTGTATCGTTCACACTAATAAAATAATTTTCTAAAGCCACAAAGGAAGAAGAACCCAAAGCCACTAAATAAATTTTTTGTTGGTTGATAGAACCCTGTTTTTTGATTTTTTCTACTGTTGCAGCTATACTTTTTTGCTCATCTTCAAAAATCCATTGACTTAATTTTCCTTGGCTATCTCCTACTCCTTTTTTTTCGATTCGTAAAGTAGCAAAACCATTTTTGGTAAGAGTTTCTATCCAATCATAAAATTGATATTCGCTTTTTGCACTTTTATTTTTAGTATATAATTCTCGCTCAATAGATTCATTAGAAGCTGAATTTAATACAATTACTAAAGGAAATTGAGTAATTTCTTGATTTTGAGAGCTTTCACTCTCTATTTTTCTAGGAAAAGTAAGGATAGTTCGAAGGCTGGTTTGATTATTCGTTTGGCTTGAATCATTAATTTCTATTTGGTCGTACATCGTCTCAAAATAAAAATTACTTTCTCTAGGCAAAAAATGAAGTACTAAAGAGGTATTTCTGACCGTATCATTTCTAACAAAAAATACGTTTAAAGTATCATTTCCTTTTTTTGTTTTAATAAAATCTTGAAATTCTTTTAAGTTATCCAAATGAGTAGAATCAACGGCAATAATTACGTCTTTTTCTTGCAAACCTGCTTGATAGGCTGCCGAATTAGGAAAGATTTTATAAATAATAATCCCTTTTTCAACTTTCATTTTGTAAGCTACCTGAACAGGATTGGTAAGCGTTCCGAGTTCTGCACCCACAAAAGGACTTCTATCCAAAGTTTGGACAGTAGATTGAGCCAAACTAGAAACAGAATGAAAAACTAAAATGAAAAAAAAACAGATTGTAAAACGCATAATTATACTAAATCAAAATTGGTTTTAGAGTACTTCTGACACTTGAAAAGTATTAGCTACCTATAATTCAGAAAAATTCTTTTCTAATCGAAGGCTACACCAAGGCGTTTCTTCTGTTTGTTTTTTGATATGCCAACCAAATTCTATCGCTCGTTTTTGAATATCTTTTATATCAGTGTGATGAAAACCACTCAAAACTAAAGTTCCTGTTTCATTTAGTAATTCATTATACAAAGGCATTTCATCTAAAAGAACATTTTTATTAATATTAGCTAATAGAATATCAAATTTTTGTCCTTCAAATACTTTTGCTGTTCCGTGTTTGGAATCAATTTTTAGATTATTTCTTTCAGCATTTTCTAGTGAATTTTCGACTGACCAATCTTCTATATCACAGGCAAAAACTTCTTTTGCTCCTAATTTGGCTGCCATAATTGCCAAAATTCCTGTTCCAGAACCAGCATCTAAAACAATTTTATCATGGTGGTTCATTTCAAATTGATGCCCAAGCATCAAGCGTGTTGTTTGGTGGTGTCCTGTTCCGAAAGACATTTTTGGAGTAACGATGATTTCGTGTTCGAAATTGGGTTCTGCTGCGTGAAAATCGGCTCTAATGATACACTTTTTATCTTTTCCACCTTTAGAATTATCATATTCTAAACGAATGGGTTGAAAATTTTCTTCCCATTTTTTATTCCAGTTTTGTTTTTCTTCTTTAGAAATAGAATAAGTAAGCAAGTTTTGAGATTGATAATTATCCAAAATTTCTTTGACTTCTTTTTCGTTATACTCTTCCTCTGAAACAGAAGTAGTCCAAACGGTTTCCTTATTAGTATCAAGAGCAGAATCAATGATAGTAGTTTCAGAATACGGACTTTCTTCTTCCATTATAGCATCAAAACCCAAATCAGCAAGTTGATAATAAATTGCTTCTGCTAGACTTTCTAGCGTTTTTATACGAACAACAACAAACATAAATAATCGATAATTAAGAATGGAAAATGGATAATTTTGGAATTTTATCTAAGTTTGACTTTACTATTTTATCTCCATCAAGCTACTGCTTGTGTCACTAAATCAGTAAGGTATCTTATTTTGTGCTTATAACTTTTAATAAGGCTATTTTGAGAGGTTATTAATAATTC
>Ga0100394_1001591_pt1 | contig 18842 bp, 13 predicted proteins | sample CryGeymeta201518_FD_81549 | JGI IMG/M metagenome (GOLD analysis project Ga0100394, IMG submission 81549) | Groundwater microbial communities from Crystal Geyser aquifers in Utah, USA - Crystal Geyser metaG 2015-18 | ecosystem: Environmental > Aquatic > Deep subsurface > Groundwater | place: USA... | reverse complement strand
CAAAATAATAGTTTGCTTTTTTCCATAAAGTAGGGTTTGCAAACCCTACTTTATGGAAAAAAGACATTTGCACAGAATAAAATTTGGTGAGGATTTGCCTTTTTTAAAATGTCACTCATGTTGCTATAACCTTTGTGTTATATTTTGGTTTGAAAATTAGTTTGTAGCAGATGAGTTTAGGTTAAATTTCGCAAATGCTTTTATACATAAAGCACATTTCGAAGAACAGCGAAGCTAATTTTACTAGACTACCCAAAATACATGAATAACTTATAGAATTCTTACAAAAGCAAAAGTTCTGATATACGTATAATTAGTTTTTTATTCTGAAAAAATATAGTAACTCAGTATTTTATTCTGTTAAAACTAATTTTTTTTGTGTTTAGATTAACAAAGTGTTAATTTTCTCTTACATCAGACTATTTACAGGTTAGACGTAGAGTCATTTTTTAGAACGATTTTTGCTATACATTTATCGAAACTTATTTACTAAAAAATACATACTAACTTTCTATTTTATTGACTAAATTTGAAGATAAATTGAAACAAAACACTTTCTAGTGCGTTCTACTCTAGCGTGTTAAAACGGACTTGTACAAAAATCCTTTCAAGATTTGTAAAAATATAGAAAAAAGTTATAGACAACTATTATCCAGCTTTTACTACACAAACTCCATAAAAACTTATTTATATAAAAAATATTGCCCACCTTTTATTACTAGGAAACCACAATAGATGAGACAACTAAAAATTAGCAAACAGATAACCAACAGAGAAAGTCAATCATTAGATAAATACCTCCAAGAAATTGGAAAAGTGGATTTGCTTACTCCTGATGAAGAGGTAGATTTAGCAAAACGTATTCGTGATGGCGATCAAATTGCATTAGAAAGATTGACAAAAGCCAATTTGCGTTTTGTGGTTTCGGTAGCTAAACAATATCAAAATCAAGGTCTTTCTTTAGGTGACCTTATCAATGAAGGAAATCTAGGTCTTATCAAAGCTGCACAACGTTTTGATGAAACTCGTGGTTTTAAGTTTATTTCGTATGCTGTTTGGTGGATTCGTCAATCAATTTTACAAGCATTAGCAGAGCAATCTCGTATCGTTCGTCTTCCTCTAAACCGTGTTGGTTCACTCAACAAAATTTCAAAAACGTTTTCTGAACTAGAACAACGTTATGAGCGTGAGCCTTCTCCAGAAGAATTAGCTGACGAGTTAGAAATTACACCTGCTGAAGTAATTGATACACTCAAAATTTCGGGTCGTCATGTATCTATGGATGCGCCATTTGTACAGGGAGAAGATAATACACTTCTTGATGTTTTGGAAAATGACACTGAAGACAAACCCGATTCGGAGCTTATGAATGATTCACTTCGTCGTGAAGTTCAGAGAGCTTTATCAACACTTACTCCTCGTGAGGCTGACGTAATTACGTATTATTTCGGTCTTAACGGAGAACACCCAATGACTTTAGAAGAAATTGGAGAAAAATTCAATCTTACTCGTGAGCGTGTACGTCAGATTAAAGAAAAAGCAATCCGTCGTCTTCGCCATACAACACGTAGTAAGGCTTTGAAACCTTATTTAGGTTAAAAAGTAGCCGATAGTTTAACTTCGTTGAGGGTTAAAGCCGTTCCAACTGTCGTGAAAATATAAAGCATAAAAAAACCGAAATTCAATAGATTTGAATTTCGGTTTTTTTGGTTTATTAAATCTAACAGACTACTCAAAACTTATAACCTAAACCAATTCTAAGAGAAAGACCTGTCGATTTATTGTTAGTATATTCTATTATTTCTTGTCCATCTTTTTGATATTTTGTTTCGTATTCTACGAATTTGGGTACGAAAGGATAATATAAAAAAGAGCCTGTCAATCTGAATTTTTTAAATTAATTCCTGTATCTAGCCCAAGGTGTGGTACTATGTAAGAATTTTTTATAATGGAAATATCATAAGAAACTCTTTCAGGAATAAGAGCAAATCCTGTTATTATTTCATTAATGGAATTATAGCTAAATCCTGCTGTATATCCTAAAAAGAAAGCATTATCTAATTCCTTACCTATCAATCGCCCACTAGCTTCTACAGGAAAATGGTAAGAAATGACAGATTCGAATTGTTTATGTAAGATAAACTCCTGCTTTGAAACTGAATGGTTTTTCTTCCAAAAATCGTTCATAAAACAAACCAACTATACTACTAGAAGAGTTCAGGGTGCATAACAAATTAGCTACGCTGCTCTTTGGGTGTCGCTTAGTCAATTTGTGTTACGTAGGGAAAAGGCTTGCCTTTTCCCTACAAAAAACGACAATTTGTCATATACCCTTTTTTATAATACGCAACTTGAGTTAGTTAATAAAAATTTTTTGTGGCTGGATAGTCAAAATAATCTTCCAGATATTATGATAAAAAGAGGAGATGCTATCGAAGTCAAGAAAACACAAAGTGCAAATAGCGATTTGGCTTTAAATAGTTCTTATCCAAAATCAAATATTAGTTCATCTAGCCCAATGATTACACAAAGTTGTAAAAACTGTGAAGAATGGACTGAAAAAGATTTAATTTATTGTCTTGGACATACGACAGATACTACTTTAAAATCCCTTTGGATGGTTTATGGAACTGTTTATGCAGCAAATCATGAAACTTATCAAAGAATAAAAAAACCATTTCAACAGGAATAGATACAATTCCAAATGTAGAATTTGCTGAAACAAAAGAATTAGGAAGAGTAAATAAAGTTGATGCTTTAGGAATTACAAATTTAAGAATAAGGGGAATGTGGCAAATTCAAAATCCTAGAAAAGTGTTTAGTTATTTACATACTCCAACAGAAAAAGAGTTTGAATTAGTTTGTATCATTCCAGCAAGTAACTATAGTTCCTTTGATGAATCCAGTAGAGCAAAAATTGAATCAATAAATAAGGCAGAATTTAGTATTCAAGATGAGAAAGTAAAAGACCCAAATAATCCTGCAAAGCTGATTGATTGTAAATTGATAAAGTAAGTAAATGGACACCTGCCAAAGCAGCGAAGCTAATTTAAAATGGATAATTGATAATTGCATAAAGCATTGATTATCAAGTTTTTACATTAAAAAATAAGATGCATTAATTTTGTACGATTACTTATATACTTTAAAAACACATCAAAAACCAACTAAAAACCACCCAAAAAGCTGATAAACTTCATTTTTTAAGCCCTTTTTTAAAGGTAATTTTGTAGAGTAAATTCAAAACTACCTTTTTTGTTTATCAATACGATTATGGCGACGCTAATAGAAAATCAACCAAAAGAAAATTTATATCAAAATACACAAGAAAACAAAAAAGCTCAAAAAGTAGCTTGTTATCATTGTGGCGATGATTGTCCTTCAAATTCAATTGAATTTGATGAACACAATTTTTGCTGTACAGGTTGCCAAACGGTCTATGATATTCTTACAAAAAATGGTTTAGAAAATTATTACAATCTTGAAAAAACAGGTATTTCGCCTATTTTAGAGAATCCAGAACAGTTTGCTTATTTGGATAATGAAGAATTGATGCGTCAGCTTGTCGATTTTACAGATGGAAATTTTACACGTATTACCTTCAAATTACCTCAAATTCATTGTGCTTCTTGTGTTTGGCTTTTGGAAAAACTACCTCATTTGTTTGAAGGTGTGCAAGATTCAAAAATCAATTATTTGCGTAGGGAGGCGAATGTTAGTTTTTATAGTCAGACCATTTCTCTTCGAACTTTAGTAGAAAATCTGACCAAATTAGGCTACTCGCCAGACCTAAAACTAGAATCCAAAAACAAGAAAAAAACAGATAATTTACCTCCTAATTTTTTGCTTCGTTTGGGAGTAGCAGGTTTTTGTTTTGGAAATTTAATGTTGCTTAGTTTTCCCGAATATTTGGGTTTGCCGATTGCAGAAGATGATTTTCCTCGTTTTTTTGGCTATCTGAATATTTTATTGTCGCTTCCTGTTGTATTTTTTAGTGGTGCAAATTACTTCAAAGATGCTTTTTATGCCCTCAAACACAAAACTCTCAATTTTGACATTCCGATTGCGCTAGGAATAACGGCTCTTTTTGGTAGAAGTATTTTTGAGATTTTGAGCCAAACGGGAGCGGGATATTTGGATTCTTTGGCTGCCTTAATTTTTCTTCTTTTGGTCGGACAATGGTTTCAACGTCGTACTTTTGATAGCATTTCTTTTGAAAGAGATTATCAATCTTATTTTCCTTTGGCTGCACTTTTGGAAGTGAATAATGATACAAATAATTTAGAAAATAATTCTTTAAAAAATGATATTTCTAAAACTACTCAAAATGATAAAATTACAAAATCAATTTCATTGTCTGATTTGAAAATAAATGATATTGTAATTGTAAAAAATGGACAACTTATTCCTGCCGATGGCGAGCTTTTGGAGGGAAAAGCACAAATCGATTATAGTTTTGTAAGTGGCGAATCCGAACCCATAAAATGCGAAAAAGGACAGCGTTTGTATGCAGGAGGAAGACAATGGGGCGAACCCTTGCGTATAAAATTACTCAAAACGGTTTCTCAAAGTTATTTGATGCAACTTTGGAATAGTGATACGTTTGATAAAGATAATTCCAAATTACTCAAAAATCTAACACAGCGTTGGGGTAGAAATTTTACTGTTTTTGTGCTTTTGGTGGCTTTTGGTAGTGCTTCCTATTGGTTGTATGCTCAAAATTGGCAAATTGCTATTACTGTTTTTACTTCGGTTTTGATTGTCGCCTGTCCGTGTGCGTTATCTTTGAATGCACCTTTTGCCTTCGGAAATGCAAGACAGATTCTAGCAAAACATTTATTTTTCTTAAAAAATACAGACTCTATCGAAATGTTAGCTTCTCAAAAAGCACATCTAATTTTTGATAAAACAGGAACGCTAACGACTTCTACACCAAGTGCAATTTGGAAAAACAATGATTTATCAAATCAAGAAAATAAAGAATTAACCATCGAAGACCAACAAGCCTTAGCTGCTCTCGCTTCGGCATCTTTGCACCCAATAAGTAAGGCAATTTGTGCAGCCGTTTCAGAATTTGGAGAAGGAATTATTTATGATTTTGAGGAAAAAATAGGGGCAGGAACACAAGCCAAAATTCAGAATGCTCAAAATGAAATAGGTTATGATTTGTGGAAAATTGGAAATACTAATTTTGTAAATTGTGCGCTCAACTCCTCAGAGTTGAACGGTATTTATGATAACCAAAAATCTGTTGTTTTTGTAAGTAAAAATGATCAATTAAAAGGTTATTTCGAACTTTCAAATCCGTTGAGAGAAAATAGTTTGAATCTTTTGCAAGATTTCAAAAAACAAAATTTCGAACTTTCTTTACTTTCAGGAGATACAGAGCGTGAAAAAATGCGTTTTGTGGATATTTTTGGAGAAAAGAATATTCATTTCAATCAAAAACCAATAGACAAATTAGAGTTTTTGAAAAATTTAAAAGCCAAAAATCAAAAAGAAAATAAACAAGAAAACCAATCCATTTTTATGATTGGAGATGGTTTGAATGATGCAGGAGCATTAAAACAGTCTGATTTTGGAATTGCTATTAGTGAGAATCAAGAAGAGTTTTCTCCTGCTTGTGATGCTATTTTGAGAGCCGAAGCATTGCCAAAACTTGCTAAATTTATGCGTTATGCTCGTCAGACGATTTGGGTGGTTCGTTTTGGTCTTCTGATTTCACTTTGTTATAATTTGGTTGGTCTTAGTTTTGCCGTAAGTGGTACGCTTTCGCCTATCGTGGCAGCTATTTTGATGCCTTTATCGTCGATTACAGTTGTGGGAATGGGCGTATTTTTGACTTGGATTTTGGGTAGGAAATTGTGATTTTTATAGATTATTCAATCATTAATTTGATTTTTTATTAGTTATCTTTGCAAAAATGTAATAAATTACTAATCAAATTAGCTAGTCAATTTTCAAAAAGTTACTTTTCAATATGTATTACCGTCGCAAATTACTTCTATCTGTTTTAGATAGTTTTGAAGGAGAATTATCAAATACTTATTTACAAAAAGTTTTATTTCTTGTAACACGTTTACAAAAAAAGAAAGCATTTGACTTTGTGCCTTATAAGTATGGCTGTTATTCTTTTCAAGCAAACCAAGACCTAAATACACTTACTAAATATGGATTAGTAGAAAAAGAAACAAAAAATAAACAATCTACTTGGAAATTGGTAGAAACAGATTCTCTTTTGTACAATTTGAATAAAGAAGACAAGCAATGTATTTTAGATGTAAAAAAACAAATAGAATTTTTATCGTTACGAGAATTAGTAACATATACTTATATTAAATATCCTTTTTTTGCTACAAAAAGCCGTATTGCTGAAAGATTATTATCAACAGAAGAGTTTGAAAAAGTAAATGAACAAAAGAGAAATCATACTTCTCAAAAACTTTTTACTATTGGTTATGAAGGAATTAGTTTAGAAACTTATCTAAATAAATTAATTATAAATGATGTAAAACTGCTTTGTGATGTTAGAAAAAATCCATTAAGTATGAAATATGGTTTTTCAAAAAACCGTCTTAAAAGTGCTTGTGAAGCTGTTGGCATCGAATATTTACATATTCCTCAATTAGGAATTGTATCATCTAAAAGACAAGAATTAAATACTCAAAAAGATTATGATACTTTGTTTAAAGAATATGAAAAGACTACTTTAAAGGAAAATGAAGAGTATTTATTTTCAATAAATGATTACATAAATAAATATTCACGCATTGCGCTTACTTGTTTTGAAAAAGAGGTTTGTATGTGTCATAGAGGAGTTGTGCTGAAAAATATCATAAATCAAGAAAACTGGGATATTCCTCATCAAAATCTATGAATATGGCTATTGAAAGAGTATTAATAACAGTAAAAACCTATCCTACTATTTCTGTAAAATACGACGAATTGGTATGTACAGCAGGTTTCAGAAGAGATGGAACATGGATACGTATTTATCCTATTCAATTTAGAAAAAAACTTTATGAGCAACAATACAAAAAGTATGAATGGATAGAAATTGATTTAGACAAAAATACAAGTGACCCACGACCAGAAAGTTACAGACCTCATTCTGAAGATACCGAAATTAAAAAAACAGGAGAAATCCCACCAGATGGAAATACTTGGGAAGAACGTAGAAAAATAGTATTGCAAAATGTCTATACAGATTTAGCTCTTTTAATTTCAGAGGCAAAAGACAAAAATATCTCCACTTCTTTAGCTGTTTTTAATCCAAAAAAGATTCATAAATTTGTTTGTGAAGAAGTTGAAAGACAGTAGAGTTCTAAAAAATTAGAAGCGTTAAGAAAAATGAGTTTATTTAGTAGTGTAAAAGACAATAACTTTAAAGTTGTAAAGAAGCTACCTTACAAATTTTCTTATCAATGGGAAGATGAAAAAGGAAAAATATCAAAAATGATGATTGAAGATTGGGAAATGGGGCAGTTGTATTGGAACTGTTTACGAAGACATGATGGAGATGAAATGAAAGCCTGTAAAGATGTTGAGGAAAAATACTTTGCCTCTTTTGCTAAAAAGAAAGATATTTATTTTTTCTTAGGTACGACTAAAGAACACCATTATAAGGCTCATAATCCTTTTGTGATAATTGGTGTTTTTCCTCCTAACCCAATTGTGCAAGGTAGTTTATTTTGATAAAAACTAAATTATTGTTTCAATACAAAATCAAAAAAATCACGCTCTTCGACAAACAAACTACAAATTCACTTTAAAATACAAGAATGTTTTGTAGTTTTGTCTTTACAATTTGAATATAGCTGATAGGTTGACTTCGTCGATGGCTATGCCGTTCCAAGCTGTCAGAAAAAAGATATAACTGGATACTGTTTAACGCATTTTTTTGATGAATTTTGAAAATAAAAATATAGAACTCCCCAAGTTTTTTGCAGTTGATAACTTAATAGAATCTTTGCAAAACGAATTTGATAAAAATAAAGTTCGTCAGCAGGTTGCTTACCGTGCTTTGGGTGCTTTTGCTTCTGAGTTTCATAGTTTGCCTGATGAGAATTTACTCAAAACGGCTATTTTATCGCATCAAATTGTAGTTCCTCTATTAGAAAATTTATTTTTTACAGAAAATTCTACTTATTCAGAAACTCCTTTTTTTATAAAATCAGATTCTCTTTTTCAAAAATTAGATGCTTTTTCTGTTTTCTTTAAAAATGGTTTTTTGGAGCAATGGAAAAAATATTGTTTGTCTTCAAAAGAAGTTTCAGCTAATTTTTCTAAAGCCGAAAAAGAACAAATTATTGTCTATTGGCAGCGCAAATTTGAAGTTGGTGTTGCGCCCTTAGAATTTTCAAATTTCATTCAGCAATCTATCGCCAATCTTGAAGCGCCTTCATTGTATCAAGGCACTTTTTTTCAAGATATTCAGCCTTCTGTTGGTCAGTCTTATACTTGTACGCTTTCCATCTGGTCGTATTATTTATGGAAAACAAGCCTAAATAATGGAGGCAAAAATGAAAATAATTATAATATACAACCTGTTTTTTGGGCAAATGCAGCTTATTTTGTCGATGTTCCAAAACAAACTTTGCTTTTTGGTTCTCAAGAAAGTGAAGCGCACCATTTTTATCGTTCGATTGATGCTAGGTATCATATCATTGTAGGTAATTCTTTCAAAACTAGCCAAGACAATCAGTTAATTTTTTCTGAAAAAACTAAAAATAATGAAGAAGTAAATTTTGCAGCCATTGATAATCGTGTCATGGCAGCTTATATGCCTATTTATGAAAAAAACGCCTTTTCGCCTGTGCCTTTGCGTTTTGTTCGTTGGGCGACGGATAGACTTACCGACAAAGGCGTTATTGCTGTCTGGCTTCCTTCGGTTGTCTTGCATGCGCCTACGTATGAGGGTTTTAGAAGACGAGTACAGGCAGAATTTGATAGTATTTATGTGATGCATTTGGAATATAAAAATGTAGAAAAAGAAAATCCGACCAATATTGTAGAAGAAAAAACAGAGTTATCAAAAAATGAAAAAGACAATACAAAATCTTTTAGTGTAAAAGAAAATGAATCGGCTTTACTTTTTTTGGTTCGTAAGAATAAAAATAATTATTCAAATGGTTTTCGTTTGGCTCATTTGCGTTCTCAATGTCCTGTTTATTATTGGAAACCTATCAAAAACTTTAAATCATTAAAGAATTTTGGTGAGGCTCTTTCTCGTACCCAATTTCAAAATTTATCTTTCAAAAAAGTAAGTCAATCTGTAAATTATTGGGTTGCACTTCCCGAAGATGATTTTTTGGGTTTTATGCCTCTTGCTCATAAAGCTACTCAAACGGCAGAGTTTGCAGACCAAGAAACGGCTCTTTTTAAATGGGCTTCTCCTGCACTTCTGACAGCTAGAGATGAATGGATGTATGATTTTGATAAAACAAATTTAGAAAAAAAAGCAAGTTATTTTAGTCAAATTTATGAAGAAGAACGTCAAAAATGGCACAATTCTGACCAAAACGAACTTTTACAAAATTTCTTAGGCGTAAAAAGCACAACCAATCCAGTCAATACGGCAAAAATAAAATGGAATATCGAACTGATGCAATGTCTAAAAAGAAATGAAAGTACAAAGTATGATTCATTCAAGATTAGAGAGGCTTCTTATCGTCCTTTTGTAAAGCAGTTTGTTTATGTAGATGAAGTAATTACGCATCGTCCGTACCAGCAATTTCGTTTTTTTCCACTTCAAAAAGAACAAACGCCAAACCCTACTATTTGTGTAACAGTTCATAAACAAGTTCCTTTAGTGGTTCATGCGACCAATTTTATTCCTGATAATGGCTACGGTGCAAGAGCAACACATACATTTGCAAAATACTTTTTTGATGAAGAAACGAACGAGTTTAAAGAAAATATTACTGATTGGGCATTAGAGCAATTTCGTCATCATTATTCTTCCAAACCTGTAAAATTTAAAGCCAAAAACTTTAAAGAGCTAAAGAAGAGTTTACAGAATATGAAAGACAATCAAGAGGAAGCAAGAACGCTAACCAAAGACACTATTTTTGCTTATATCTATGCCGTTTTGCACTCGCCAGAATACCGTAAAAAGTATGAAAAAATACTCCATACCGAACTGCCACGAATTCCGATGTATGAAGATTTTTGGAAGTGGGCAACGTGGGGAGAAAAGTTATTAAATTTGCATCTCAACTATGAAGACGTTACAATTTATCCATTAGAACGAGAAGAAAAAGAGACGACCAGTTGTTCGTCTGAAAAAGTAGAGATGGACAGTTGTCCGTCTGAAAAAGTAGAGACGAACAGTTGTTCGTCTGAAAAAGTAGAGACGACCAGTTGTCCGTCTGAAAAAGTAGAGACGACCAGTTGTTCGTCTGAAAAAGAGACGACCAGTTGTCCGTCTGAAAAAGAGACGACCAGTTGTTCGTCTGAAAAAGTAGAGACGACCAGTTGTTCGTCTGAAAAAGTAGAGATGGACAGTTGTCCGTCTGAAAAAGTAGAGACGACCAGTTGTCCGTCTGAAAAAGTAGAGACGACCAGTTGTCCGTCTGAAAAAGAAAATAAGAAAAAAGCCATTCTAAAAGCTGACCGAGTTCGCAGCTTAGTTTGGATTGATGAAACTACCTATCTTAAAAATATCCCAGAAGAAGCATGGCAGTATCGTTTGGGAGTTCGTTCTGCTTTAGAATGGGTTTTGGAACACCACAGCGAACGAAAATTAAGAGATAAAACCGTCAAAAAAGCAGTTGAGGAAGGTATTTTTACTACTTATTCTTTTGATAATCAAAAGGAACAACTCATTGAGCTTTTGAGGAAAGTGTGTAGAGTGAGTGTCGAAACGGTGGGGATTTTGAGGGAAATGGAGGAGTAGTTTTTTTATCAAAAACTAAAATTGCTAATAACACGTTTTATCTAAAAAGAATATTGCTTTACTTTAAATGATAACATTATGACACAATTAACACTTCAAATTACGGATAACAGCAAAATGGAGTTCCTTTTAGAACTTCTCAAAAGAATGGAGTTTGTAGAATTTGTTTCTTGTCAAACGCAAGAAAATTTAGTAAAAAACGAAAACTTTGATGTAGAGCAGTTTATAGAAGATATTTATACAGAAAGAGAAAAATCAAAGCAAGAACTTAGTAATAAACTAGATGAGTTATTTTTGAAAGTATTATAAATCTTTATTTTACAAAAAAAACGAAATTCAAATCTATTGAATTTCGGTTTTTTTATGCTTTATATTTTTATGACAGTTAAAAACTATCGGCTACTTTTAACTCAAATAAGGTTTTAACTCAAAAATTGTATTATTTCTAAAATAATTGCACTATTTTAAGTAGTTTTTGCTTAAATGTTAAATCTTTAATCAAAATCTACTTCTATTTAATGTATTGTGCATTTTTATAAAAATGTATAAAAAAACATAGATTAAGTAAATGGATACCTGCCAAAGCAGCGAAGCTAATTTAAAATGGATAATTGATAATTACAAAAAACATTGATTATCAAGTTATTACATTAAAAAATAAGATGCATTAATTTTGTACGATTACTTATCTTCATCGTACTTTACTTTTTATTTTTGTTAAAATCGTTCTATTACAAAGATAAACATTTATACAGTTTTGTACGAAAATTTTTATTCTCTAATTTTAGGCTATAAATAATTTCTGCCATTGTCTATTTATTCATAAAAAATATTCTTTGCCGTTGTTTGTATCCCCACAAATGACCTAAAACCAACTTAAAAAAACTCATGAAAAAATCTATTTTAGTCCTAAACGCAAAACTCATCAACGAAGGAAAAATCGAAGAAAAAGATATTTTTATAGAAAATGGAAAGTTTAGTCGTATCGAAAATGATTTATCAAATCTAATTGCTGATACAATTATTGATGCCAAAGGACAATATGCAATGGCAGGCGTAATTGATGACCAAGTGCATTTTAGAGAACCAGGGCTAACTCACAAAGCGCAAATTTATACCGAAGCAAAAGCAGCCGTTGCAGGTGGAACGACGACTTTTATGGAAATGCCAAATACAAAACCTCAAGCTCTGACTCAAAAATTAGTAGCTGATAAATATGAAATTGGTGCAAAGGATTCTATCGCCAATTATTCGTTTTTTATGGGTGTTTCGAATGAAAATTTAGAGGAAGTCTTGAAGACAGACAAGAATAATGTTTGTGGCTTGAAGATTTTTATGGGTTCTTCTACTGGCGATATGCTCGTCGATGACAGACAGGTTTTGGAAACTATTTTTAGCCAAACCAATATGCTTATTGCTACGCATTGCGAAGACGAAGAAACAGTTAGAGAAAATTCAAGACTTGCAAAAGAAGAATATGGTGACGATATTCCGATGCACATGCACCCAGTTATACGAAATGTAGAAGCGTGTTATAAGTCGTCTAGTTTGGCAGTAGAACTTGCCAAAAAGTACAATACTCGTTTGCATATTTTGCATATCTCAACGGCAAAAGAATTGGATTTATTTACTAACAAAATTCCTTTAGCTGAAAAAAGAATTACTTCAGAAGTTTGTGTTCATCATCTTTGGTTTGATGCAAGTGATTATGAAAAAATGGGTTCTTTAATAAAATGTAATCCTGCTGTAAAAGAAGCCTCAAATAAGGAAGCACTTTGGAAAGCACTTTTAGATGACCGTTTGGATATCATCGCAACTGACCACGCACCACACACATGGGAAGAAAAACAGGGCAATTATTGGAATGCGCCTTCTGGTGTTCCTTTGATTCAGCATTCTCTTTTGATGCTTTTGGAAGCGTATAAGCAAAACAAAATTTCATTGGAAAAAATAGCCGAAAAAATGGCTCATGCACCTGCTATTTGTTTTCAAATAAAAGAAAGAGGTTTTGTCAGAGAAGGTTATTTTGCTGATTTGGTGCTTTTTGACTTAGAAAAATCAACTATGGTAACAAAAGAAAGTTTAGAATATAAATGTAAATGGTCGCCTTTTGAAGGAACTATGTTTGATTCTCAAGTTACACATACGATTGTTTCTGGGCATTTGGCTTATGAAAATGGAAAATTTGATGAGAGCGAAAAAGGAATGAGAATTAGTTTTGATAGAAATTAGTTTTATAGTTACCAGTTGAAATTCAATTTTATATACTCGTTCTGTAACTCCGTATTTAATAAAAAAAGAATTTGATAAAAATCAACTTGCTTTTTTGTTGTTTAAAACAAAAAAATAGTTAAATTGACAAACTATTAAATTTACAAAGTTTGCCAATGAATATTAGATTTATAAATATATTTTTCTTGTTGCTTTTGTTTGCTTGGACTCAACATTCACTTTTAGCTCAACAAACTTCAGATTCACTCAATTATGAGTTGTACAAATTTTCTTTAGAGGAGTTAGAACAAGATTCGACAGCTAATTTGATTACACTTGCTACTCAAACTACGTTGCGTTTGCGTGATGCACCTAGTGTTGTGAGTGTGATTACTCGTGCTGATATTGAGGCGATGAATGCTAGAGATTTGTTGGATATTTTGCGTCACGTTCAAGGTTTTGATTTTGGGGTTGATGTAAATGGTGTTGTCGGAATGGGGTTGCGTGGCAACTGGGCGCATGAAGGAAAAATACTTTTGATGATTGATGGGCTAGAAATGAATGAATTTATGTATGGGACAACTCAATTAGGAAATCATTTTCCTCCTTCTTCGATTGAGCGTATTGAGATTATTCGTGGTGCAGGTTCGGCTATTTATGGTGGTTTTGCAGAGTATGGAGTTATCAATATTGTTACCCGAGGGAGTGAAAATTTGAATGGTTTGCAGGTCAGTAATACATTAGGAAAAGTAAAAAACAATAATGATAAAAATAGCCCACTTCGTCAGAATTTTACAGCTTCTTTAGGACGTTCTTCTATTGATTGGAAGGTGTGGGGAAGTGTTTTTAAGGGAAGCGCATTACGTGGTAATCAAAACTTTACAGACGGCTTGGGTAATACGGTAGATATGAGTCAATATTCCCTTATCGAAACTTTTACAGCCAATGCAGGTATCAAATATAAAAATTTAGAAATTAGAGGACTTTTTGATAATTATAGAAACAATACAGGGAGCAATTTTGCGTATGTAACCCCTGTTCAGTTTGCTAGAGCATTCCAAACGGCTATTTTGGACGTAAAATATCAAGGTCAAATCAATGAAAAACTAACGATTACACCACGAATTAGTTATACATATTCTCGTCCTTGGTTTTATCAAAATCAAGATAGTATTTATTCAAATTATAATAATACCGAATTTGTAAATCGTTTGAGAATCAATACTATTGCAAATTATCAACCTACCAACTTTCTCAATGTTACCTTAGGAGGAGAATATTATCAAGATCATGCTGAAAATGAAGCAGACGGATTTTATACAGGAGAAACATTTATTGACTTTAATAATACTGCTTTTTTTACTCAATTTTTATTAAAAACAAAATTTGTAAATATGACAGCAGGTGCAAGATATGACGACCACAGTTATTATCCCTCTACATTTGTTCCTCGTTTTGGACTTACAAAAGCGTGGGAAAAATTACATTTCAAGTTATTATATAGTAATGCGTTTCGTGCGCCAACGGTTCAGAATATTAATTTTAGTATCAATCAAGAAATTTTGCCCGAACGAACTACCGTCGCAGAACTAGAATTGGGTTATATTTTTTCGCCTAATTTTTCTTCTACCATCAATTTTTATGATATTACCACAAAAGACCCAATTATTTATTTTGTTGGAGAAGACGAGGTAGAAGGTTATGTCAATCAAGAGGAAACAGGAACACGAGGAGCAGAACTAGAGCTCCGTTATAAAGGAAAAAAAGGATTTGTGGAGCTTACTTATTCCTATTATTCGGCAGCAGGAAAAGCAGTTGTGAATACCTTTGCAGTAAGTGAAGACCAAAATCAACTTTTAGGACTTGCACCTCAAAAACTATCTATTTGGGCAAACCGTACTATTTACAAAAATCTAAAACTCAATACTTCTTTAGTTTGGCTAAGTAGCCGTTATGCGTATAATTCAGAAACTGAAGATGGTGAACTGATTTTAAAGAAATTTGATGCAAATACACTTTTTAATATTTCTTTGATGTATAAAGATTTTTTGAGAGAGGGAATCAATGTTTCTTTAGGTGTACAAGATTTGTTTAATCAATCCCCTCCGTTTATGCAGCCGTATGACGGCGCACATGCTCCTCTAACAAACCTTTCAAGAGAGTTTATTTTCAAGATTAATTATGATTTGAATTGGTAAAATAGAGTCAGAAGTAAGATTTTAGAAGTTAGAATTAACGTCAACTCGGAACTGTTACTTAGAGCATTTGTAGTTTTCCCATTATCAACGTCTATTTTTTCAAAAATAGACGATTGCTAAGGAAGGTAGGTGTTTTTTTCTACCTTAGTAATCTGTTATCGAAGATAACTGACGTTGATAACGGTAAAAAAAATGCAAAATAGCTAAGAATGAGTAGTGGTTAAATATTGAGTTCAAATTAGAATTTTGTGAAAATGAAAAATCCATTAGCTATTAAAAAATAAATAATGGATTTTTTCATTTACCAATTACAATTTCATTCTTATTTCTTCTTCCCAAACCCTCCCAAACCTTTGAGTTTGTTTTTTAGGTCTTCTGCTGCTTTTTCTACTGGATTTTTTGTCTTGGTAGAATCAGCTTTTGTTGATTTTGTAGAGTCTGAGTTTGCATCATCTTTATTGCCAAAAAAGTCATTCAATAAACCTTTTCCTGTTTTGGTAGCTTCATCTTTGAGTGCTTGAGTGGCTTTAGATTTAATTTGAGATTTGATAGCTGAATTATCCATGGCTACGCTTGGGCTGTTGTATGTTCCACCAATATTGAAAAATAAAGGAATGTTTTCATTCTCAATCTCTTTTGGTTTTACATTTACAAATCCACTCACCAAAGATAGAGCTTCTTCTTTTGGAACATCAACTTTTAGTTTAAAATCAATTCCTCCATCAAAAGCCGTCGTTCCTCCAATGGTAGATTTATACCCTGCAAAATCTAAATCAAAAGGCTGAATATTCATTTTTCCATTTTCGATTTTGGTTTGCATAATTACATCTTTAAAGCGAGTATTTTTGAGTTTTGGCATATTTGCAACGGCAGATAATTTGTTGATAGAAGGGTTATCTTTCATGACTGCATCAATAATTCTGATCATTCCTCCACCTGAAAGTGTCGCCATATCTGGCATCATATCCGACTTCAAAAGTCCTGTAATATTGAAATTATTGAGAGAGAATTTTCCATCTAAATGTTCTGCTAATGGAGCAAAGGCTTGAGCTGTAGAAAATGTTTTGAATGCCTCACCCAAATTTGCTTCAATAATATCCAAATCAAAAGAGAAAATTGGACGAGCTACATCTTTACTGCTATACAATCCACTTGTACGGAATTTTCCACCAACGGCATCAAAAGTAAGATTATCCATTCTGACTTCGCCATCTTTTACACGCACCAATCCACGCATATTATTGAGTTCCATATTATCATACAAAACTTTTTGAATAGTTGCATTGAATGTAAAATCAATATCTTTTGGAACTTCTACTACGCCAGTTTCGTCTTCAACGGTTGTTGGGTCGTCGGTTTCGGTCATCCATTCATCTACATTAAATTGATTAGAAGTAAGATTCATATTTCCACGAATAACAGGAGTTCCATCTTGAAAACCAGTCATTGCAAGGGCGTAAGCGATATAATTTGAAAGTCCACCAGTAAGGGCAATATCACTTTTGCCTAAAAATCCTTGAAAAGAATCCAAAATCATTTGTTGAGGTGTAAAACTCACTTTTGCGTTTGTGATTTTCATTCCTTGTGGCAAATCTACACTTGTAAAGACCAAATCTTTAACTAATAATTCTCCACTTGTAGGAAGTTGGTCATATTTTTCAGCATCTAAAGCAGCCGTTGAGCCTTTTGTTTCGATGTCGGCTTTTATCAAACCTGTAACAGTCATGTCTTCTAAAGGAACAATTTTGGTAATGGTAGCCAAATCTAATTCTCCTTTTATCATCAAATCATAAACAAGGTTTTCAATTCCTTCGGTGTGTCCACTAACTGAAAAAGGTTTTCCTTCCACCTGCATCGTAATTTTTTCTAAATCTACACTTGTATCTTCCATTTTTCCAGAATTATTTTTTGCTCTTGCAGCAACTTCTAAATTTTCGATAGGAATAGGATAAGCAAGTGATTTTACATAACCATTTTTCAAGGTCATATCTGCATCAATGGTAGGAATACGGTTTTGAGCTTCATCATACACTCCTTTTGCTAGTAATTTTAGGCTATAAATTCCTTTCAATTCCAAACTATCCATTGGATACACTTCGCCAAGTTCGGCAAGATTTACAGTTGCATTGATATTTGCATCAATATCATACTTTTCTAATCCTTGAACTCTAACTTTTCCATTAATTGGATTTTTGCCCAAATTCATTCCAAATGTTTTTATATCAATAACTGTATTATTCAGATTTGCCGTTTTATTAAAAACTTGCATATCCACATTTACATTTTTTACTGCTGTCGGAAGTTCTGGATATTTGAAATACCCATCTTTTATCAAAAGTGAAATATCAAATTCTGGATATAATTCTTTTTCTGAATTAAATTCTCCTTTTGTCATTCCTTTAAAAACAAAATCTCCTTTTGCTTCCAAACCTTCATAATCCTTCAAAAATACAGGAGGAATAAGCGATAAAAGACTTTTAAAATTCGTTTCAGGTGTAGAAAAATTCAAATCCATCAAAATAGAAGCTGTAGTTGAAGGCATACTCAACCAGCCGTCCATTTTCAAAGGCAAATTATTTACTTTAAATTCATTTTCTTTGAAAGTAAATTTCATGTTTTTCATATCCATTTCAAGGGTTGCATCTGCCGAAACAGGACGGTGAGCAACATAAGCTACATTTTCAAAATTGATATACAAATCATTGATGGTTGTATTGGTACTCAAATCATATTTGTCAGAAGTAATATTTCCACTTCCTGTGTGATTTAAGCCTTCAATAATTGCAATCATTTTGAGGGTATCATCTTGATAGCGAATTCTGCCTTCATTAATATTCCATTTTTCCAAACCAATTTCGAAAGCTGCTGTATCTGCTGCTGCAACTTCTGTTGTATCAGTTGTTCCTTCATAAATATCATAACTTGCTCTTCCGTCTTTCAAAACACGAACATTAACAAGAGGTTTGTCAGCATAAATACTATGAATTTCAACTTTGTCATTAAAAACAGACATAAAATTGAGTGCAATCTCAAAATTATCAGCAGCCAAAAGTGTATCTCCTTCAAAAGGCACACGATTAATCACGCTAATATTTTCTAATTGAACAGTCAGTTTTGGGAAATGACGCAAGATAGAAATATCAAAATCTCCGAATTTTACGTCTGCCAAAACCTGCTCACTAGCTACTTTTTCTACTTTGGCTTTGAGTTGGTCTTTGAAAAGAACTGGAACAAGAAAAACTGCACCCACTAGCAAAACTAGAAGGACAATTATGACAATGGATATTTTTTTTACTATTTTCATATTGATTTGATTGTTATGTCGTTGGTGAGGACACCAACAACGGCACGAGGTAAAGATACCAAAAACGGCTATTTATTTAGAATGAGGAATTTTTTTGTAGAGAAAAAATATAGAATTTTAGTTTATTTTTACTCTACCCTACTAAAAAGGTAAATTTTGCATAAAAAAAAAGAAAAGTATATTTTTGAAGTGTCTAATCATCAAACTTATACTTTTCTATATGAAAAAATTT
>Ga0100394_1001574_pt1 | contig 18951 bp, 17 predicted proteins | sample CryGeymeta201518_FD_81549 | JGI IMG/M metagenome (GOLD analysis project Ga0100394, IMG submission 81549) | Groundwater microbial communities from Crystal Geyser aquifers in Utah, USA - Crystal Geyser metaG 2015-18 | ecosystem: Environmental > Aquatic > Deep subsurface > Groundwater | place: USA... | reverse complement strand
CTTTGGCTTACTCGACGCGCACTGCAGATTGCAAAGACACAACATCTCTATGAACCGGACTGGCAAAGTTTTTGTCAGCGTGTACAGCCACATGCAAACAAAGCGGCAATAAGCTTGGTGTGCCTAACGCCGCGCAACAGCCAACTAATGAAGTTTCATTTTGGCGAGCAACAACTGCAGCAGAAAGTCCGGCAATTTTTACAGCAACAACCGCCTGGCATTATTTTAACCAGTGGCGTTTATGATGATGTGCTTTGGCTGGCAGTAACTGAAACTGACAAGGTTGTTAAAAGCTTACTGCCCGTATTATTGGCTCAGTTTGGCCAGCTTTTGCCACCAAGCATTACAAATATGGGCATTATTAGCCTGCAGTTGCCGCTACTGCAGCTGCAACACAAACCCTGGTCGACAGCTGAGTTGATGTCGCTACGCGAAGCATTTTGGCTAAGCGCAGCGTTATGTAACCATAAAAACGATAAAAACAGTCTCCATTATATTATGGAGCTACACAGCACTCAGCATGACGCATGCGAGTGGCGCAGTAGCATGTTAAGACAAGATTTACTCAATGCGATTCGGCTTGGCAGTATTGAACTGACATGCAACGACGTCCTGTTAGATTCTACTGCTGCAGATGACCTGCCCTAACTCAAGGCCTGTTTGCTCCTTGTAGCCATAAAGTATCCGGTAATACATAGCTCACGGGTTTGCCCGTTTTAGGGCAAACAAACGCTAAGCTAACAGCCTGAAGCGCAAGACCGGTGAGGTCTTTATTGTCTTTTCCATATTGCGGATCACCCATAACCGGATGCCCTGCCAGCGCAAAATGACGCCGGATTTGGTGTTTACGCCCACTAATTAAGTCGACATCTAACCAACTCTGTTGGGCTTCGCTGTCAACGAGACGCAGAGAAAAACGGGTTAAGCAGGGTTTGTTATCCAGCGCAAAACGTAACTCGCCTTGTTGCAATAAGCTGGGCGGTAATTGCCCTTTTACCTTGATCAGGTATGTTTTACTGATCTGCCTTGCCGCAATGAGTTTACTAAATGCTGCCGCCGTATGTTTGGTATGCGCGATGATCACAAGTCCACTGGCCTCTCGATCCAGTCGGTGTAATAAAAATACCTGTCGCTTCGAGGAGTAATGCTGTTCAACTGCGCGTAACAGGGACATATGATCACCCCATTCATTACCCTGCGACAGCATACCGGCCGGCTTAAACCAAACACTGTATTGCTGCTGATCACTTATCAATATTGCAGGCTCGCAGCTACGCTGTAGTAAGTCTGCATCATAATGCAGTTGCAACTGCTGCCCCGCTTTTAATGCAGTTTGCGCCCGGCGTAAGCGCTTTTGTGGCTTACCACTTAACAATACCGCGCCTTTGGCCATGGCGTCTTTTAGCCTGCCTTTAGACAGTTCAGGCAATTGCTGGCTGAGTAAGTCAATTGCATTAATGTTGCTCTGTGCCACCACAGTGCGGACCAGTTTCATTGCTTTACACATCCTTTACATTGAAGTTCAGTTAAAATTCATCGCGCCAGTCTGTAATAGTAACAAAGCAAACGGAGATCCTGTTATGAAAAACATCTACCTGGCACTATTAAGTTTCGCATTGTTACTGATGGTTCAAACCGCAAACGCGAACAACAGCGTGACTACTGAGCGGCACAACAGCGCAAAAAAAATCAGCCGTACTGTGGCGAAGCAAACAGAAGCTGCGAATCAGGCGTATCAAAGTCATGTCTGGTTTCACAGTATTGATATCTTTCTCAGTGGCGACATCAATGCCAATGGCTACTACCATAGACTGGAAGTTGAATTTGATGCCGATACCTCGCTGCCCTATCAGCAAGTCTTTGCTGAATTTACCTTGCTACCCACTTATGGTGGAGAACGCGTGTTTTACACCAGCAGTGTATTTGAACTATACCGCGATAGCCCAGATGACTGGCTGGCTATTGATACCGTATTGGAAAATCAATTTAACCCAGACGATTATTTACTTACGGTACGCTTATTCGATGCCAGTACAGGCTATCTGTTGACTGAGATATCTGGCTTTGATAACGCAAACCTGGACTATATTCCATTGGAGGATTACAACCATGACAGCTACCTGCCCCCGCCAACAGTAGAAGTCTCGGCGGGTACAACTGGCATATCAGTGCTGCTGGCATTATGCTTAGTGTTGATTAATCGTTCACGCCAAACGGCTAGCGGAGCAAAATGAGACCCGTGTTGCTATGCTTGTTACTGATTGCGCCGCTATGTATAGCGGCGCCGTTACGTTTGAGTTTACAATCAGAAGCAGAACAGCTGCAGTTCCATTACCGCTTCGACGATAGCGAACGATCTGAAGAACTCATGTTCAGCATCGACAACAGCAGCTTGAATAACCATTTTCGTCAATTTCGGGCATTAAAACCTGCGTTGATGCAGCAGTATCTTTGGCGGGACTTACGTGAGCATGTCGCTAAATATCCCGGCGTTCGTTTGCGACGATTAGCAGGTAAAAACGCATTACGCTATGAGTTAGAAAGCCGCGATAATAGTACATTACTTAAACTGGACACCGAGTTAGCGCAATTGTTAGTTGAGCGCAGAGCCTATTATTTACACCAATACTACTACACAGAGCTAACATTGCCTTGGGGCACAAAGGTGATTATTCCGGATCACCAGCGGCTGATGCAAGATAGCCTGACTGATTTACTGCCAGTAGCAACAGCTTGGCATAAGAAACTCGTAAACATTACCACCCGCCAATCGTTAGCTATGCTAACAAATTGGGTGCAACAAATTCCTTATCAGGATTTAACTGATCGTAATAATTCTGCCGGCGCAAGTTTCAGCCCTCCCCTGCGGCTATTGCAAGAGAACCGAGGTGATTGTGATAGTAAAGCCGTTTTATTGGCCGCAGTATTGCGCATGCTCTTACCTGATGTAAAACTCGCGATAATATATCTGCCAAAGCATGCAATGCTGGCAATTCAGTTACCCACTGCTGCAGAAGATATGACGGTCACCATCGAGAACAAGCCCTATTTGTTGGTTGATGCCACAGGCCCGGCTTCATTGGCACCCGGACAAATCAGCACACAATATCGAATGTATACCGAAAGTGGTCAGTTCGGCTATCAGTTACTCTGATGTCTTTCTAACATCGCTTACCCGATCAAACACTTCGTTCCAGCCATACGGCACACGACGCACTCCTTGAGCGCGCCCCTGCGCAAGCCTCTCAATATGCACAAATAACCGGCTTGAAGGAGATAATGTACGTCGCCGATAACGATATTGCATCACCAGCAAAAACACCCCAAGCAGTAGCGCATAACTTAACCAATGCCACAGCAATTCTTTTAACCCGGAAGTAAATACATTGGTTTTTTGCTCTAACTGGCCTATTGACCAAGGCATGCTGCTCAAACGCTGAATTTGTAACAAATGTTCATCAATACTTTTCATGGGCTGCTGTAATGAGCTGTTAATCAACTGACCCGATTGATCCAGTAACATAAATACCGCGTCTTGGTGTTGCTGATACAGTGGTGCTAGAAGAGATTCAAGTGAAAGCGCAAAAATAAACCGACCTACTCTATTGTCGTCAACGTATAACGGCAACACAACGGCAACCTGCTGAGGTAAAAACTCAGGGTAAAAAACCTGGCCACGTTCATAGTTTGGCTCAGACATATTATCACGGCGCCATTGCAGCAAATGGTCGGCAACATAATCTGACCACTTCGGCAAACCGTTGTATGCAAACCCCTGTTCTGACAAATAATACATACCAACCAGATGCGGCTGTGTTTCCTGCGCCAGTTCAAAATAAGGCTGTAGCCGCAACAGCAACAGCATTTCAGTATTGGTATTACCGGCAGAGTCCATGATAACGCCGACATCCGCTAAGCCATCTTTGAGCTGCAGTATAGGTAAGGTGGTATCGGTTTCCAATGGTGGAATAGTGAGCTTTAATAATGCAGCACGTCTTACCGCTTCCATAAAAGCCAGTACCGGGCCAAATTCACTATCAAGTTGATTTCCCACCGCAGCTAATCGCACTTTATTTTGTAATACTGTCGCATCAATACTACGAATATAATGCACTACAGCACCAAAACCAGACAACACTAACAGTAGTAAGATACCTATAACCATGCTTCGGCGGTATTCAATATAGACCGGATTTTTCATGCAACTCCTTTGCACATCTAAACAAAATTGAAGCTAAAACACACTGAAATAGCCTAGTTGAATCGCATCATTAGTCAATAAGGCTATTTATTCAACCTATTTTGTCATAAATTTGTTTCAGCAAAAGAAGCCAGCCTGCTGCGAACCACTCCGTTTAGGTTAATAGTGGTGCTGCCTTCAAAATTTTTAAAACGCTCGACAATATAAGTTAAACCCGACGTCACGGCAGTTACCCCATTCCTAAATAGATACTGAAACCCCATTCTTGACAAATTAATTATTAATGTTACCATTATAAATAATTAATTTGGAGCTCATATGTCCCACTCAACTTCTAGGATTATCAAATCCACACTGAATATCGGAAACCTCCCTTATTTGGCAAATGGGAATGATCAAAAGATTACCGAAAAAGTGTGTGGCGACTTTAAATTGAGAAATCTTTGTTACCACAGTGACAATGTTATCGATAATTTCCCACTCATATCTTGCTCTGAGCGTCTTAGAGAATGTTTAGAATTCAATCTTTTTCTAGTCGATAGGAAGACTGGTGCCTTTTCATTAAAAAGAAACCAGCATTCGGAAAACGAAGAGTACGTTTGGAGTAAAGGTCACCTGGGAGCAAAGAAGGGCCGTGAGCTTGATATCGGCAGCATCATGCCAATTGCTAAAGATCTTCGTAAATTTCTGGATTGGATGATTGAACAGAAGATAACTTATGAGGAGATCATGGCAGTACCTGTCAATTATGATCCCCACAGCATAATGGAAGCTGAAACCCTGCTGCCCGTTTGGCGATTTCAAAAGCACCTGACCGCCCTTGTAAAAAATAAAACGATATCATTCAAGCTGGGCAATCGAATTCTACAAAATATCAGGACGTTTTACCTATGGAGCTTTAGGAGAGGAGAAGTTAACGCACTCCCATTCTCACATAAGTTGAAAGCAATAAAGGTGCGACGACGGGATGATGCTGAGTCACTATTCTCAATGCCAGGTGTGAAGCCCGATCATTTTCGGGCGCTTAAAACCTATATCAGTAATCTCACAATCCCTAAAAGCGCTATTCAGAAAGACGACAAACCCAATCAGGGACTCCTCGCATACACAGCCGATGAGCTACAGTTACTTATGAAAACGGATGTATATACTCATCGCACCTATGGCCTTTTCCTAAAATGTGCACTTTTAGCTGGCTTGCGCGCAAATGAGGTAGTTCAAATTAATCGGGATGACGTCATCAACCCCGCCAGCAAGAGAATTGGCTTCTCAATATCATTAATACGTAAATTCAGTAAAGCTGACAATCTGCGAATTTCCCCCAAGCTCATGGCTATGCTATGGGACTATACACAAGACACTACCTATCTTGAACGACAGAGAAAGCATGAAAATAAGTTTGGTATAAATAACTCAGAACATCCGCTACCACTTTTCATTAACAGGGATGGTAAAAGAATGACTGTTAGCAGTGTTTCAAACTCTATTCAAAAAGCTCGAGCTGAGTTAAAAGAACGAGGGCTGCCGGGCCTTGAGAGAAATTTTCACGATTTAAGAGCAACATTTGCAACTTACTGGGCTATTGCTTTGATCAAGAAAGGGTATTCCCCAAATGACATCAAAGCTAAGCTCATGCTGCTAATGTCACATGAAACATACGAAACAACTCAACGTTACATTGATTTTGCACTAGAAGGTCGCATGGGCAAACATGGCGCAATGGAACCTTGGGTTGTCGACCTTTACCAGGAAGTATTTGAAAGGGTGAATAACACTGGAGCGTTACATGATTCCTAAGCGCAGTATGGAATTAATAAACATTTTCAATGCGCACTCTGACAATCTTGGTGCTGATGTAGAAAGTATTTTAATAAAAGCTTGCAAGCCTGATTCAGAGAGAGACTGTGCAGGGCATGACGTAACCGTAGAACGCCTTAAAGATCTCTATGCCTACATAGACCTCGACAATCAATCCGAATCGCTTACACATTTTCACAGGTTCATAAGTGAGGGATTTAATAGATTAAACATTGAATTAAATTGGGCAAATGTTGAGCAGGAGTTATTCTTAGTTGAAACCAAGCAAGTGTACACAAAACGAGGAGGCTCTGTACTCTCAAGTTTAATGCATTTAGCGAAGACTTTTTTCGACAACCAAAATTTGTTGTCCCCTTCACGAGCAGCGACTGCACAAATTGAGAAAACAATCGATGTTTCTCAGATGTATTTATACCCGGCAGCGTGGGCTATTGATTTCAAAAAATTAGTAGAAAAGATCTTTCAGCTACCCAACGGTTACAACAAATACAAAAGTGGTGTCAGCTCAATGCTAAAAGCTTTTTCTCAATCCAGAAATGAGCCAATAATTGTTCGGCATCTTAATAAAACAGTATTTAACGCTCTAGATGACAACGATATTTTTGAAGTCTTATTAGCCAAAACACCAAAAGATAAACAAAGCAGACTCAGAAAATTACGCAGTGTCCATAATCCAGAATTACACGGACCCGAAAAAAAATTTGCAGGAAAAACAGTCTATGTCTTAAAGGCCGGGGAGGAGTCAAGAGGGGCTCACTGGATCCACGAACTTTCGGCCAAATGGTTTGAACAATGTCAGACATACATATCCTACATATATAAAATTAAAGGTCAAAAAGCTGCAATCAGCTCTATTACCAGGCTGACAAAGCTAAGTAGCGCAATTTTCGATTACGCAGACAGTTTAGATAGACTTGACCTGCTTCGTAGTGAAGGTATTTCGGCATTTTTCGCCCATGAGCAAACATTAATACGATGCTTATACAACATTGAAGATGCTCGGATAAATAGTTGCATTGGCGAAATATGTTTCATGCACAATCATATACATGCCAGTGACTGGAAGCTTACCGATCTAATTGATTTGGCTGTAATTGTCGACTGTGATACCGGCGATGATAATCACCGCTTAATTATCCTGGATCAATTAGCAGCAAAATACCCTGCAATAGCTCAATCTATTTACGATTACGCGCAATACGAGCTCAAAAGAATTGACGGAGACCAACGCTCAAAGGAAACTGTATTTGGGCAACTCAGCATGATCAAAGCTGTTTTCACCAGCCATGTGAATCTGTTGGATAATAATGATCATCGATTGCTTGCTGATGTTGGCTTAGCGGCTTTAGAACAGAATAACTGTCGAATAATCAAACGTATCCGCAGCGCCCTAAACGATAAATTCAAAGCTGACAAACTTTCATTAGGGAGTGCACGAGGTATGCAATCAGCTTTTGGATTGTTCTGCGCACACTATGAATTAACTGAAGTCCGCTCATATGCTGTATCAGGAAAAAAGAGAGGGGCTAATGACACTAAAAGTAAAGCGGCGGATTATTACGCTAAAGAGGAAGTAGCGGCCATTGCGTATGCAATAGAGTTAGGACTAATGGATGCTGATTTATCTGGAAAGGACGAGTTACTGCTACGTTTAGGACGAATTTTACTAAAAACCGGTTGGAACCTGGCACCACTCTTAATGCTTGAGATTGACGACATTCTGAAGGTGGATGCGCCACTCACAGGAAAAACAGCGCACTTCGTTCGTCTTTTTAAAAAGAGAGCCGGCTATAAAACGCAATTTTATGAGTTTGAATTAACGGACGATAACCTTCTAAATGAGGGTTTAGTATTCGGAACAGAGGTAACAAATGCATTAGCTGATCTTGAATACATTCGAGACAAGATTTCCTCAAAGCTACGTGCTGACCTTCCTGAAGATAGTAAACTCAGATATAGACTGTCGTTGTATCGTGATAAGAACGATAAAATTTTGAGCTTTACCCATACAAAGTTTAGTGCATGGTTAAGCGAGGTTCTTCGTCGATTCGAATGCCAAATATCATTTAATTTACAACGAATCCGTAAAGGCGGCCTTAATTATGTCTATAAGGCATATGCAAAAAAATTCCAACAATATAACAAAGCGGGACAGCATTCACTGAAAGTATTTTTGGATGTTTACCTACGAGACGATGGTATCAAATCAGAAGAGACTATTGCCTCAGCTACCCGAGTAATGTCCGACTATTTTTCAGGCAGACCCTTATCAGACGAAATTATTATAGTTACCGAAATACCCTCCGGCACCAAACAAACGCCATCAGGACGATGCGCGTCGAATGGCAACGACGCTGAATTTTTAGCCTTCGAAAAACAGCAACAACGACTAAACAGGAGTTCAAAAGCAGCTAGTTCGCAATGTGGCGATTTTAATGCCTGCCTGTTTTGCCGACATTTTCGTGTCGTTGCTGATAAGGAACATGTTTGGCGTTTGTTGTCTTATCAACGCTACGTTGTAGGTCAAATGGAGCGTGGTGTTAGTGATTACGAGAGTAATACAGATCAAGCAACCTATATTGAGTTGTTTAATAAACGGGTTGAAACGATACTTGTTGAGCTTAGCGAAATCAGTCCTGATGCCGTACAAGATGGAGTTGCCTTAATAAAAACAAGAGGCTGCCACGATGATTGGGCATTCTATGCCGATATAGGAGTAGCACTGTGAACATCATAGATCTAATTGAACATATCTCGCAATCTGATGAGACAGGCTTACTCACAATCAAACCTTTCACAGAAGTTGACTACGACCGCATAAAGTCAGTAGTGGTCTATAAAACAGAAAGCGTTAATTCAAAAAGGCATGGAGACATGACTTTCAGCGATGATGTGTGGCGAGGTCTTAACACATCAGTAAATTTCACAACCCTCTCAGGTGCTGTAAAATATGAAGTCAAGTCTGTATTTTTACTCGCAAACTACAATGGTATTTTTGAGGGTGGCAGTGGTATAAAATTTTCCTCCGTCTGTAACCAAATTAAACCATTAATAAGATTTGGTGAATTAATACAAGAATATAACGTTGATTCAATTGCCAAATTTAACTTACTACCAAGCTTGGTAAAGCGCAATCATTTCATCATTTTCTTTAAAGATAAACTCGTTCTTGATAACGCAGGTTCTTCTTTCAATCCGAAATTTTTTGAAGAAAACGTAAATTATGGACTGTTTTCAGAAGATACGCTGGTCATTTTCCGCGAGGAACTTGCGAAACTCGATATTTTTTATGGAAGACAAGAAAAGCCGAAATCCTATCCAATAGTACCATCTGGACTTTTAAAAATGGTTATCGCTGAGTGTGAAATGAAATTTGCTAGCGCTCGGGAAATTATCAATGAATGGGAGGCAGCAAATGATAACTATGCGAGAGCCATTCGCAATGCAATTGACACAGGCATGCGATACAGCAACGCGTCTTCAATTGTTAATAAAAGGAGTGAAATTAATACATTAGTTGAACCACTTAGGCTTGGTTTCAAAGCACTGAACAATCTGAAATTGCATGTTCTGCTATATATCTTAACTTATACAGGCATGCGTAAAGAAGAAGCGCTGTCTTGTGTAATTGGCTGCTCGAGCAAGCACGATGGAAAATATTATGTTGAAGCAGTTCTCACTAAAACAGATGAAACCAAAAAAACCATGAAATGGGTCGCAAATCAGGATACCCATGAAGCGATAGCTCTCCTCGAACGCTACGTAAAAGCAATGCATAAGCGCGCAATCGCAATCCTGGAGAATCCTAAGATCAAGATCACAGACGAATTTGAACATCAGCTGAGGCATGGATTAAATATGAATTTCTTATTTGGTGTAATCGACAATCTGACATCAATTAAGTTTTCTGATGCCCACCTGGGTGCAAGGAGTTCAGATGATGGAAAAGAGCCGAAGTTCTCCTTGCACAAGTTTGAATACGCACTTACGGCCAACGACCTTGATCAATTAGAATCGTTAGGGTGCAACTATAAGTCTGTAAGGGGCCATAAACTAGGCGAAAAATACGTTGAGGGCGAGATATTTCATATTACGCCGCACATGCTGCGCCACAATTTTGCTTGGTTCATTATTGCTAATAGGCTGGGGGAATTAGACGACATTAAACATCAGTTTAAACACCTAGCCAGTTCAATGACGATGGTTTATGCATCGCGCGGTTATGAAAGCCCAGATGAGATGATTGGCTTATTTGAAGATTTCGAGGAGCTACTAGTAAACAACATCGCTCAAAACATCGCTACGGAGGCTGCTGCAGGCACTTTAACGGGTGAAGCAGGTAAACGTCTTAATAACGGTGCAAAAAGTCTGATTTTTAACGTCACTGCGTCTGACGGTTCAGATACAGGAAGAACGGTGAAACAGATCCACTTCAAGAGTTTGGACGCCTATAAAGTATTTTTAGCTGAAAATCTAAAAAATATTCGTGGTCTACCTCATGGATATTGTACAGCAGGCCCCGCTTGTAAGCTCAAAAATGTGGGCCTGCCTAGTGGCTGCGTGTATTGCCCGAGTTACCTCGTTACAGAGCAACAGAGAGTTCATTGGCAAGCAATGAAGAATTTTGCTGATGAGAAACTCGGTTTTTTTAACCAGCTCCCTCCAGAAAAGCAATCAGAATATTCTCTTATGGCAGAAAGCTGGAGAGATACAAGTAACGCAGCCGATGTAATTCTTACAGACAAATCGCCACTTAAAGTAGAAGGAGTTGTCGCATGAAAAATGAAACCCAAAAGTCAGGCACAGAGCTTTTAAGAGACGCTTTGAACAAAATGATCGCCAATCCGACTGCAAAAATCAACATGAATACGGTCGCTAAGCAGGCAGGATTGAACCATTCGTTGTTCAGGAAAGCCTCTTACTCAGAGATCAAATCAGAAATCCTTAATGCACAAAAGACCAGAGACACTGAGCTCGAGAATAGGTCAAAAGACGAGAAAATAAGCATGCTAGAGGCGAAGCTGAAAACCGCTAAAAGCAATTTAAGGCGGCTGGCAGAAGAATCAGAAAGGCCTTTACCCAAAGCTATCAAGGAAACTGAAGGAGCCATGATGGCACGCCTGGTAGAAATGTATAGGTTTAATGATCTACTAAAAACTCAACTAGCTGAAAAACATGGTGAGATATTAGATGAAGAAACAGGTGAGATCATCGAAATCGACTTTGAGAAGCGCAGATAATTTTACCAACCCACAACCGCACCTTGCCATTTTAACCTAAGGAGTGTCTAGTGTTTTAGGGGAAGTCCAGTGGTCTGCAAAAGCTGTATATCGTATGAAATATTGACGATACACCGCGCATTTAGTGTTTAAACTGCTGCACCGTGTTAGCTAATTCGCCGGCCTGTTCGGTCAACAGTTTGCTGGTATCATGGATAAGGTTACTGCCTGCTGAAACGGCGTTACCAATCTCTTCAAAAGCGGCTACCCGTTGTTGTGCTAATACAGTTTGGCTGGCAGAGTCGGCTGCCTGATTAGCCGCCTGCTTACTGATTTGTGCAAGCTCCAATACTGTCGTGCGGCTGTTTTCCAGGGTATTCACCAGCTCTGATACCAACCCAACAGAATGCTGCACCTGATTACGGTTAGTTGCCATATTATCTACCGCATTTTTAATTGATTGAACTATAGCTTCAAGCATGGCGTTAATTTCGACAGTCGACTGATGCGTGCGTACGGCCAGAGTGCGGACTTCGTCTGCTACGACCGCAAAACCACGGCCAGAATCACCGGCACGAGCGGCTTCTATGGCCGCGTTAAGCGCCAGTAAGTTGGTTTGTGAAGCAATTTCAGCAATGGTTTTCACCACACCGGACACTTTATCGCCGGCAGTTTGTAATGAACCCAGCATGTCTGCGGTCGTTTCAATATCTCTGGCCAGGCCAGCTATGCTGTCGGCTGTGGCGGTGACATCCTGCTGGCCTTTTTGCATAGATAGCGCGCTGTGTTCGGCGGTGGTAGCTGCTTGCTCGGACTGGGTGACGTTAAGTTGCATCTGCTGTTCAAGGTTGGACATCACCGCTAATAACTGCGCAATATCCTGTTCTAACCGACTTACCGAGCTTGCAGATTGCCGGGTGTTTACTGACAAATCAGCGGCTGCCTCCTCAATGCGTCCGGCTGCAGCAGATACCTGATTTAAACCTGCCCGAAACACCGCAATCAAGCCGTTAACGCTGTCAGCGGCGCAGGCAATTTCATTTAATGCTGCAGCTGGTAGCACCTTGGTTAAATCCCGGCTACTGGCGATGTGATTTAACTGCATAGCCAGGCTGTCTATTGGCTGAGCAATCTGTTTGCGGCTGAACAAAAAGCCAATAACAATAATGGCGACAATGCTAAATACCAGCAGCAGCAACAAGGTGGTCATTTTGCTCAGGTTTTGCAAAATACCATCCGTACTGGTCTTCGCTGTGGTAGAAATGTTTTCTGTCAACGCAGCTAAATCCCGGTTAATGCTGCCAGCATCGTTATCCAATGCAGTAAGAGCTACACGCGCCTCGTCCCAATCTACCGAATTAGCGCTCATTACCAGATAAAGCCGGTTGACAGCGTCATCAAGTTTAGCCATATCTGGCAGCGATTTGCCCGGCATAAGGCTGGACAAGGCGTTATGCTGTTGCTGCAAATCTTGGCTTAATTGCCTTTGCGCTGGAAGAAAATCAGCTGCACTTAATGTGGTGCCATACAGTGAAAAACCCAGCAGTACCATTTGCCGTGACGAATCTTGCAAGCGGTTAATTAATTTCAATGCTGGCAAGGTTTGTCCGGCAAAGCCATCAATTTCTGTGGCGACTTTGTGTGTTTGTTTGCTGAGCACTGCGGTAGCAATAATGGTGATGAACAATATCGCCAGATAGCCCAGCAGAATACGTGCTTTAACCGAAGAGAAATAACTTGTCATATCTACCACTTCACAATTTTTACCAGAGGACCCCGGCTACAGCCGTTTGCTTTCGCCGACATTGAATTCGCTTGCCTAATGACTTTAGCAGCCTTTATCAGGCGCAGTGCTGCAGTGCTCAGTCATTTAAATAATGAACGATTGTTCAAATAATTGAAATGTTTTTCTGCTGTATCCGTTCTACTGAGCAGACATTTAAATTTTGGAGGAAACGATGTTAAACACTGTACCGACTATTATCCGTGCTCTGATGCTTCTGGTTGCGATGACTGCACTACCTGCTTTGGCAAAACAAGCATTTACCGAGCAGACCTTTGAGCAAGCTCAGGCGGCAAATGAACTGGTGTTGATAGATGTCTATGCCAGTTGGTGCCCAACCTGTAAAAAGCAAAGCAAGGTGTTGGATGCCTACTTTGCCGACTATCCTGATAGCAAGCTGCAGGTGCTGGTGGTTGATTTTGACGAACAGAAAGATTGGGTGAGTTTCTTTAAAGCGCCGCGCCAGTCAACATTATTGCTATATCGTGGCGATAAGCAGTTGTGGTTCTCCGTTGCAGAGACCAACAAAGAGCGGATTTTTGCCCGCTTACGCGATGCCGAACAAGCCAGCGCAACGGAGTAAGCTTAAACATGGAGTTAACTGCAATTCCTATCGCTTTTCTGGCCGGCATATTAAGCCTGATTTCACCCTGCGTGCTGCCGATGATCCCGGCGGTAACGGCATCGTCGATGCAGGCATCGCGTTGGGGCGTGCTTTATCTGGCGCTAGGTATCAGCCTGGCGTTTGCTCTGGCCGGTACTTTGCTGACATTTTTATTGTTAAGCCTGGGCATATCGACTGAATGGCTGCGCTATTTTTCAGTTGTGCTCATGCTACTGATGGCTGCCGTACTGCTGATCCCGGCGGCAGCCGATCGGTTTTCTTACTGGCTGTCGCGTCTGACAGGTCCGGCAGCCAATATTCAATTGCAAGGCAGTAGCAACGGCATGCAATTTTTAATCGGCGCAACGCTGGGCCTGGTATGGCTGCCTTGTGTCGGCCCAACACTGGGCACTGCAATTGCGCTTGCCTCTACCGGTCAGAGTATGCCGATGGCGTTTGTGGTGATGCTGAGCTTTGGCTTGGGTACGGCCTTACCGCTGGTGCTGATTGGCTATGCCTCTGGCGGCAAACTGCAACGTTGGCGCGGCTCTGCTGTAGCCGGTAAAAAACTGTTGGGCTGGACTTTACTGCTATTGGCGCTGGTGATTATTACCGGCTTTGACCGGGTATTGGAACGGCTGGCGCTGGAAATATTGCCAGACTTTGTCACATCACTTTAAGTAACGCTTTACCGGGGTTGTACCCCTTTGGCGGTGGAAACACCGCCGGTTTTATTTTTGCAGCAGTGTCGCCAGCACATCTTCTACCATTTCAGCCAGAACAGTTTGATCTGGTTGCGTTTGTGCGTAGGTTTTCAGGCCAATAATTTGCGCCTGTAACACTTTACTGAGCCGCTCTGGTGGTGCGGATAAATGCACACCCTGTGCTTGCGCCTGTTGCAGCAATTGGCGAAATGCCAGTTCCATCTCAGCCAGCAAGTTTTTTGCCAGCAGTGCCAGCTTTGAGCCTTCTGCACTTAACTCCGCTACGGTTTTAACCAGCATACATACCTGGCTTGGCGCCTGCTCAGCGTGAAGCACCTGCAACCGGACAAACTGTTGCAATGCCGCTATTGGTGATTCGGTATCCGCCTGACATTGTGCCAAAAACTGCTGGCCCTGCGCAGCGTACCTGAGTAAGGCATCGTGATACAGAGTTTCTTTATCACCAAAGCTGGCGTACAGGCTACCCGGACGCAAATTAACGGTCTGTAACAGATCGCGCATAGAGGTACCGTTAAAGCCGCGCTGCCAGAACAAACGCTGCGCTTTATCGATAACCTGGTCGCGGTCAAACTTAATAGAATTTGCCATAACAGCCTCTTAGAACGAGTGTTCAAATATACATTGAACACTCGTTCAAGTTCAACTATATTAGTGCCTCACTTCACATAAGGAGCAACACATGTCTGACTTTACCCTGCATACCCTCGATAGCGCGCCAGAGCACAGCAAACCATTACTGGAAAAATCGCTGAAAGGTTTTGGCAGCATCCCCAATTTACACGCGGTAATGGCTGCTGCGCCAACCGTACTAGAGGCATACCAGAACCTACATCAGCTGTTTATGCAAACCTCATTTAATGCTGCGGAAAAAACGGTGATTTGGCAGAGCATTAATACGGAGCATCAGTGCCACTATTGCGTGCCGGCACACACCGCTATTGCCACTATGATGCAGGTTGATCAGCAGTTGATTACTGCGCTGAAAAACAATCAGCAGCTCGATGATGCTAAACTACAACAGCTACGTGACACCACCCTGGCGCTGGTACGCCAACGCGGACAGCTGAACGCCGAACAAGTGCAAACATTTTATGCCGCAGGCTATAACCGGCAACAATTGCTGGAAATTATTCTGGGCATCAGCCAAAAAGTGATGAGTAATTACATTAATCACATCGCCGCCACGCCATTAGATGATGCCTTTAAGCCTTTTGCTTAACACGCTGAAATAAAATAGCCTTTAGCAAGGTCTTGCTTTAAACATAAACCAAGGACAATCTGCGTTATGTATCAGCATTATCTTGCTACCTTGCAGCAAGCAGAAGACTTTCTCTCAAAGCTTACTCCGTTGCAGTATACGGCCGCCGCACCGGATGGCGGCAGCAGTATTGGCAAACATATGCGGCATATTCTCGATCATTTTTTTGCTATAGCAAACGCCGATGGTTTAGTTGATTATGAGCTGCGCCAGCGCGGCACTGCACTGGAAGCTGACCCCGTTTTGGCACTGGCAAAACTGGCGCAGCTAAAAGCCTGGCTTAAGCAGTTGCCACCGCAGCAGTTAGCACAAAGTGTGATGGTACGCAGCGATATCGGCATCGGCAAGCAGCAGCTAGTTCATGTTGAAAGCACCCTTGGTCGTGAGCTGATGTTCGCCTGCAGCCATGCCATTCACCACTATGCCACGCTAAAACAACTATATCAGCAGCAATCTCAGCAGCTGCTTAGCACCGAATTTGGTTTAGCCCCCTCTACCGCCTCATTTTTACGTCAGCAACAATGTGCACGCTAAGCTGGTTTTTTACCGGCGATGGTCTGCAGCTGTTTTTTAACCGCGATGAGCAGCGCAGCCGCACTAAAGCGATAACACCTGCCTACTTTGCACAGCATAACGCGATTTATCCAACGGATCCGCAAGGCGCTGGCACCTGGTTAGCCTTGACCGGCAGCGGGGCAGTATATTGCTTGCTAAATAACTATCAGGCCGCCGGGCGTAACTTTATCGAAAAACCCGTCTCGCGCGGTCAGGTGATCCTGCAGTTGTTGCAACAACCGCAGCAGGACCTAATCAGCGGCTTACAGCAATTACCCTTGCAGCAGATCCAGCCTTTCACGCTGTGCTATTTTGCGCCGCAGGCACGCAGTGATGATGACGTACTTTGTATCAGTTGGCAGGCAGGCAAGTTGCAGCAACACAGAGCAATATCGCCTTTGATTTCATCCGCAGTAAACTTGCCTGAAGTTAGTGCGCAGCGCCTTGAAGTGTATCAGCAGTTATGTGTCGCTACAGTGGCAAGCACAGAGCAGTACCTGCAGTTTCACAGCAGCCATCTACCGGCAGCGTCAGCTTTATCGGTGTGTATGCACCGTGCCGATGCTCACACCGTCAGTTTTAGTCATATTAGTATCAGTGGCAGCCGCAAGCAGTTTCATTATGTCGATGGCGCCCCCTGCAGTAATGCCGCATCGCTAACCCTTTGCTTATAAACCGGCAGTAAATCGGCGAAGAATAACTTCTGCAACTTTTCCGGCGCCTGGCTAATATCAACGCTAAGCAGCAGGCCTGGGGTAGCAGCAAAATTAGGGTCGATGCCAACGCAGTAAAAGCGCGCCCCCAACTGATGATACTGCCGCATCAGTACTGGCAAACCTTTACCGTCTGGTTCAATTTGCCGTACCAACCAATCCAGACTGTCGATGTCGCGCGGTTGCCGGGCCAGATATTCTGCCAGAGCCGGATGTACCGGGTGGCTAAACGGCAACTTGGCATGTACGTTGGCATCAGACTGTGTCAGAAATTGCTGGATTAAACTGACACTAAGCGGTGTGTACTGGCGCGATAATGACACAGTGCCATACAACACCCTGTAACGCGGAAACTGGCTAACAAAGGCAGCAATGCCGCGAAACAGTAATAACAAGCCATGAAAGCTGCGCTGCTGATCGGCGACAATAAAAGAGCGGCCCATTTCCAGACAAGGCTGCTGCTGGTTAATAAACTGGCTGGAAAAATCAAACATCCGGCTTAAATACAAACCGGCTATACCGCTCTGCTGCAGTAAGTTATCGGTTTGCCCCATCCGGTAAGCACCAATAATACGACCGGCCTGATGATCAAACACCAGCAAATGGGTATAGCTTTGGTCGAACTGATCACCGTCTTGCGCCTTGCCACTGCCTTCGTCCAACAAGCGGAAGTTAGCCTCTCGCAGCAAGCGAATTTCTTCTACCACAGCCGGGCACTGCGCCTGACTGCAATAGTAACTGCTGTAATGTTTAAACTGTGCCAGTTTTTGCCCCGCTGGCAGGGCAGCCAGTTCTGCACTGAGTACCGCTTTGCCTTGTGCTGGTGCTAGGGCTTGTTCTGGCTGGCTTACCTCTGTTGGCCAGCGCTGCTGATAAGCCGGATCTTGTAAGTAAGTAACCAGTTGCAGTAAATCGGTGTTGTGTTGTGCAGACAAAGGCAGCAGCTCCTGTATCGGTTGGCTAAAGGTAACAGAAAAGCTTTTGTGGTTACTGGCCAGTAGTTCGCGCACTAGTAAAATCATCCGCAGGCGATACCACAGCTTACCGGCAAGATAAAACCTGCGCCGGTTCTGGCCGCTGATAAAGCCACTGATTATAGTGGCCTGACTTTGCTGTGCCAGCATAGCCACACTGCGATGCCAGCGGTGATCCAGCACGGCATTGTCAGCGCCTTGTGGATAGCTGACCCTGCCGGCTGGAAATACTAGCAGGGTGCCACCCGACTTAAGGTGACCAAGCGCCGTTTTAAGCGAGCTTAAGTTACCACTGGCACCGGCTTTTAACGGGTTGGTATAAATAAAGTAGTTTGACAACTCAGCGAAGATACCCAGCATACGGTTGGCAAGAATTTTTACATCTGAGCGTTGCTGTGCCAGCAAATGTGCCATAACCACCCCCTCCAGCCCACCAAAAGGATGGTTAGCAACAATAATCAGCGGGCCATTCGGCGGCAACACCGGCATCTGGCAACTGATCTGCAAATTAAATTGCGCGATAAACTGCCTGGTAAACTGCTCGGGCGGCAAACCGGCGAAACCTTGCGTCTGATAACGCTGGTTGAGCCGGTGAATGGCGGTTACGCGGTCAATCACAAACGCAACAGAACGTTTTAACCATGATGGCCAAGGTTCTGGCAGAAAAGATAAAGCTGATATCAAATTTGCACCGGTTTAACAGCATTTAATTAATGTATGGTAAAGACTGGATGTTTAATCCAGCTCACTATATCCAATAGTAACTGCCAGCGGGTCGACTTTTGCGTGCTGGCTAACCGTTTTCGCTTGTCCGCCTCCAACCTCGCCCGCCTTTCTGCTGCGGTATTGGCCACACGGGTGAAACGTTGGCGCTGCTCTGAAGACAGTTCAGCCATCAGGCTATAATTTTTGTAATCAGGCTTAATTGCCGACTGGTTTGTTTTGGGTGAACTACACATAACAAGAGTTCCTTGGCTGCAATAATTATATAGACCTGTTATGCAACCAATAACTTTCATAAAATGATTACCGGCGCAGGCTGATCCTTAACCTGCTACTCAGCTAACCGACTTGTGCCAAGCCATAACATCGCTCATGGTG
>Ga0100394_1001564_pt1 | contig 19003 bp, 25 predicted proteins | sample CryGeymeta201518_FD_81549 | JGI IMG/M metagenome (GOLD analysis project Ga0100394, IMG submission 81549) | Groundwater microbial communities from Crystal Geyser aquifers in Utah, USA - Crystal Geyser metaG 2015-18 | ecosystem: Environmental > Aquatic > Deep subsurface > Groundwater | place: USA... | reverse complement strand
CAATTTCGTTATAAAAAAGAATTGGCGGCAACTAACGGTGAAAACGGAAAAACCCGACTCAACGACGGGTCAGATGGCGATGATTTGATTTTGAAAGTGCCAATCGGCACGGTCGCGCATAATTTATCAAAGAATGAAGATTACGAGATTGTTTCCATTGGTCAGCGATTATTGGTGGTCAAAGGCGGTCGAGGAGGAAAGGGGAATTATAAGTTCCGCTCATCGGTTAACACTAGTCCGACCGAGTTTCAAGCCGGCTTGCCCGGCGAGGAATGCGAATTGCGTCTAGAGCTTAAATTAATCGCCGATGTCGGTTTTATCGGTCTGCCCAATGTTGGCAAATCAAGTTTATTAAACGAATTGACCAATGCTAAAAGCAAAGTGGCCAACTATTCTTTCACCACACTGGACCCAAATTTGGGCGTTTATTACGAATTGATTTTGGCGGATATTCCCGGTTTAATTGAAGGCGCCTCGGAAGGCAAAGGGCTGGGCGTTAAATTTTTACGCCATATTGAACGGACTAAGACCCTTTTTTACCTTATCTCCGCTGAATCAGCCGAGCCGGCAAAAGATTATCAAGTCGTCAAAAACGAACTGGCCGCTTATAACAAAGAATTATTAGCTAAACCGGAATATGTTTTTTTGAGCAAGTCGGATTTATTGACTGAAAAAGAGCTCAAAGAAAAGATAAAAGCGTTTAGGGAGATAAATAAAGAAATCATTCCGATTTCAATAATTGACGATGAAAGCATTAAACAAGTGGAAAAAATACTGCGCGAGATAATAAAACAAAAATACTAATTTTATTTAATGATTATTAGGTCAGACGGACAAAAACATTTTAGCGTGGCGGTAATTGGCGGCGGGCCGGCCGGAATAATGGCGGCCGGACAGGCGGCGAGTCCTGGGACTAAGGTTGTAATTATTGATAAAAACCATAATCTTGGCCGGAAGCTTTTATTAACCGGCAAGGGCCGCTGCAATATTACTCAAGCCGAGTTTAATGACCGTGAATTTATAAAAAAATTAGGCCCAAACGGTCAATTTCTTTTTTCGGCCCTGGCGGCTTTTGGTCCCAAGAAAGTTATTGATTTTTTTGAACAAAGAAGTTTGTTAACAAAAATAGAACGGGGCAGACGAGTTTTTCCCGTGTCGGACAAGGCGCAAGACGTTTTAGAAACATTAATAAGATATTTAAGGGAAAATAAGGTAAAAATAATGATTGACTCCAAGGTTTTAGGATTTGAAATAAAGGCCGGCCAGATTGACTGCGTAAAATTAAAAAATGAAAAAATTTATGCCGATAATTTTATTTTAGCGGTTGGCGGACTGGCTTATCCGGGAACCGGCTCTACCGGTGATGGTTATGTTTGGGCAAGAAAAATGGGGCATAAAATTATAAAACCCTTCCCGTCTCTGGTGCCTGCGCGAATAAAAGAAGATTGGGTTAAAGATTTACAAGGTTTAAGCCTAAAAAACGTCGCGTTAAGCGTTTGGCAGGACAATAAAAAACAAGATTTAAAATTTGGCGAGATGCTTTTTACTCACTTTGGCGTCAGTGGACCGATTGTTCTTGATTTGAGTAAAACCATCGGCGAGTTATTGGCTAAAGGCGAGGTGAAAATAGAAATTGATTTAAAGCCGGCATTGGACTTTCCGGTTTTGGATAAAAGACTGCGCCGAGATTTTATTAAAAACTCAAATAAGAATTTTAAAAATTATTTACCCGAACTTTTGCCGCAAAAATTGATTGAGCCAATAATAAAATTATCAGGCATTAATGCGGGTAAAAAATTAAATTCTATTACCAAGGACGAAAGGAAAAAATTGGTAAATTTGCTCAAGGGCTTGAAATTTACGGTTGGCGGATTACTCGGGTATAAGCAGGCGATTGTTACCGGCGGCGGGGTTGATTTGAAAGAAGTTGATTCTAAAACAATGCAATCAAAGATAGTTAATAACTTATTTTTTGCCGGCGAAATTTTGGACATTGACGGTCCGACCGGCGGCTACAACCTGCAGATTTGCTGGAGTACCGGTTACGCCGCCGGCGCGGCCGCCGCGTTAAAAGGTTGAATTCGGCCTTTTTTTCTGGACAATTTAGCGAAAAGTTGTTATAGTTATTTGGCCATGTCCTCGGGGCGGGCCATTTTTTTTGTTAATTATGGAAATTAGAAACATTGCCATCATTGCCCATGTTGACCATGGGAAAACAGCGATTACTGACGCTCTGATGCGCCAAACAGGAGCGGCGACCGACGAGTCCAGTATGGATAGCAACGCGCTTGAAAAAGAGCGCGGCATTACGATTTACGCCAAAAACGCTTCCATGTTTTACAAAGGCACGAAGATTAACATCATTGACACGCCCGGACACGCCGACTTCGGCTCGGAGGTGGAGCGCGTTTTGCGGTCAATTGATTCGGTGCTTCTTGTCGTTGACGCGCAGGAAGGCCCTATGCCGCAGACAAAATTTGTCTTGAAAAAATCATTAGAAATCGGCCTGAAGCCATTGGTTATTTTAAATAAAATAGACAAGCCGGCCATCCGGCCGGAAGAAGTCGTTGAAGAAGTGCTGGAATTATTTATGAATTTGGGGGCTAGCGATGCTCAGTTGAATTTTCAGACGGTCTATACTATCGGAAAAAACGGGATAGCTAAAAAGGAATTAACTCAGGATTCAAAGGATATGACACCGCTCCTTGACGCGATAATAGCCAACGTCGCGCCGGCGCCGGCGGAAGCGGACAAACCATTGCGGATGCAGTCGTTTAATTTGGATTACGACAACTATCTTGGCCGTCTGGCAATTGTTCGCATCTACGAAGGAACAGCAAAAGAAAAAGATCGGCTCTTTATTAAGCGGGTTGACGGAACGACGCGAAAGGGAATGGTAACTAAACTTTTTACTTTTGAGGGTTTTGTGAAAAAAGAAGTTCAACGCGCCGAAGCGGGAGATATTGCGGTTGTGGCGGGATTCCCCGAAGTCAATATCGGCGACACGATGACAACGGACGAATCAGCCGAACTTTTGCCGCACATCGCCGTTGACGAGCCGACTATTTCACTTGGCTTTATGGTCAATAACTCTCCCTTTTCCGGCCGGGAAGGAAAATTTGTGACAAACTCGCAATTAAGGGAACGCTTGAAAAGAGAACTGGAAATAAACGTCGGAATAAAAATTGATTTTTCTCAATCAGACCAGTATACCGTTTATGGGCGGGGAGAAATGCATATCGCTATTTTATTGGAAAATATGCGGCGCGAAGGTTATGAAGTTCAAGTTTCTCAACCGCGCGTGATTTTAAAAGAAGAAAACGGACAGACCCTGGAACCATTTGAAGAGCTTATCATTGACGCGCCAAAATCTCTGGCTGGCGCCATCATTGAGAAAATCGCTAAGCGTAAAGGAACTCTGACGGAAATAAAGACGCGCCAGGCCGAGACGCGGTTAGTTTTTGAAATTCCGACGCGCGGCCTGCTTGGGTTTTGCTTGGAATTTATAACCGACACGCGGGGAGAAGGAATTATGGCTTCGCGCGTTATCGGCTTTCGGCCGCACGCGGGCGAGATAAAACGCCGCCAGGTTGGCTCGATGATATCAATGATAACCGGCAAGGCGCTTGGTTTCGCTTTGTATAATCTGCAAAACCGCGGCGCTCTTTACATTAGTCCGAATATAGAGGTGTACGAAGGCATGGTTGTCGGGAATGTCAGTAAAGGGGCGGATATGACTGTCAATCCGACCAGAGGAAAACATTTAACCAATATGCGCGCCTCCGGGTCTGACGAGGCCTTATATCTGACGCCTCCGCTAAAGCTTACTCTGGAGCGCGGTTTGGAAATTATGGCCGACGATGAATTATTGGAAATCACTCCGAAATCTATTCGGCTGAGAAAAAAAATACTAAAGCGGTAGCCAATTGAACCGTGGTCTTGGGTTTTAAACTTAAACATGAGCGGGGGCGCGGAAAATTTGATTTTTCCGGAGAAGCGGTGTATAATGGAAACAAGAACAATGACCAAAAAAGAAAATTTTTTACTGGAACACAATAAATTGTCCCCGCTGAATCTGCAAGCGACGATGCTTTTGCTTTCCCGTTTTAAAATAGAAAAACCGTTGCTTTTCAAAGATAACAATTGGTCAATAGACAAACTTCGCCGGCCTTTTATTTTATGGCTGACTTCTTCTCCATCAGGAGAAAAAAGATAAAATTCCAGCCGGGCTTTATAATTAAAACCGCCCCGCAACTGCGGGGCGGTTTTGTTACCGCGCCTCAAGCGGATAAAATTAATTTTTCCGCGGAGTTTTTTTCGGGCGGATGAATTTGAGGTAGCCCAAAACAAAGGCAATGAGCAGACCGACCGCGATGATGAAAAACCTGAATCGGGAGCTGTCGCTCATCAGCCCGCGGATGATGCCGTAAGCGGTGGTGAAGACGCCGCCCAGAAGAATTCCGTCGGCAATCATCTTGATTTTAGATAAAAGCGTCAAACTGAAAATCAAGATAATGATGGCGGCCGCCAGAGCGATAATGGAAACATTGCGGTTGTAAACTTTTGAATCCTCTTGATATTTCTCCTGAACTTGGTTGAAGTTTTCCCTGGCGGTTTTTTCATCGACGGTTTCAGCGCAACTAGAGCAGTCTATTTTGGGCGAGCTGAGTTCGTCCGGATATCGCGGCGATTCGGGCGAGGGATAAAAAGTGTCTATGCCGAATCCGACAAAAAGAGCGACTAAAAGAGCCAGAAATATCGTATAGATGAGTTTTATGACCATAGCAATGTTAGTTGTTAATTATTACGGATATATTTTAGCATAAAATCCTTTAGGCGGAAAATAAAACTTATCCACATTATAAAAGTATTTGTTTTTTAGTATAATAAGGCAGAGATGAACAAAAAAGATTTTTACTTAAAAAAAATCGGCCGGCGGGGAAAAATTGACATCTGGCTGGTAGACGGCGCTAAAATCAGGCGCGATTTGGAAAAAGACTTTACCAATTTTGCCGAATACTATTATTTTCCCATTATTCCCAAATATGAGTTTTGGATTGACCGCGAGTCCGTTCCAAACGAAAGGCGTTTTTTTATTGACCATCTTTTGGCCGAGTGGCGGCTGATGGACGGGGGAATGTCCTATCAACGGGCGAAGGAAATTGCCAATCAGAAAGAACTTTCCGAAAGAAAAAAAGCCGGCGACTTAGAGAAGGTAATCAATCAAAAAAGCGAATTCTCTCCGGAAAAGGTTCACCGGCGGCTTTTAGACAAGACGAAAGATGAAATTGATATCTGGCTGATAGACGGCCGTTTGGTCCGAAGCGCCTTTGATATCGGATTTACCGAGGGAGGACACGACCTGGTCTATCAATATGTGCCGAAAAACGAGGTTTGGATTGACGACGATGTTTTTGCCAAAGAAAGACCGTACGTTCTATTGCATGAACTTTATGAACGGTCTCTGATGAAGAGCGGCTTGACTTATCTCCGGGCGCATCGGAAAGCCAGCCGGCTGGAATGGCGGGCGCGGCATAGCGAACAAATTTTAGATGAATTTTTTTTAAAATTTTTAATAAAGAAAGGAAAAATATGAAAAAATCAAAATTGATAATTTACGCTTTAGTCAATTCGTTGGGAGTCCTGTTTTATGTCCTATTGGTGGCTTGGATTATTTTCAACGGAGAAAAGATATTTGGCCAAATGGCCAATTACTGGGGACCGGTGGCTTTTTTACTTCTCTTTTGTCTGTCGGCGGCGGCGGTCGGCGCCATGATTTTTGGCCGGTCGGTCTATCTTTATCTTGACGGACATAAATCGGAAGCGATTACCGTCTTGGCCTATACGCTTGTTTTTCTTTTAGCGTTGACGGCGGCGACTTTAGCGATAAATCTCGGCTAAATATGCGATTAAACGAAAGCCGAAGGAACTACTACACTCAAAAAGCCAAAGAAAAAAATTTTCCGGCGCGGTCGGTTTTTAAATTGGCGGAAATGGACAAGAAATATAGTTTGGTTAAAAAAGACGACGCCGTTTTGGATTTGGGCTGCGCGCCCGGTTCGTGGCTGATGTATCTGTCGGAGAAAGTCGGCCCAAGCGGCAAGGTCGTCGGAGTTGATTTCCAGGATATCAACATTGATCCGCGCGGCAACATTATTTTTCTTAAACAGGATGTTTTAGAAGTAAAACCAGCCGATTTGAAGAAAGTTTCTCCTTTTTATCAGGCGGTCTTGTCCGATTTATCGCCGCGACTGACCGGACTAGCCGACAAGGACGACGCCGTAATGGCCGAATACTGCCAAAAGACGCTTTGTCTGGCGGAAGCGCTTTTGGCCCGGGGCGGAAATTTCGTCTGCAAAATGTTTGAGAGCGAATTTAGCGCCGGGTTTTTTCAAGCGGTAAAAGAACGCTTTAGTTTTGCCAAAAGATACCGGACAAGGATAACGCCCAAGCGCAGCCGGGAGTTTTACTTCATCGCCAAGGGCTTTGGCTGTTGAAGCTGGCCGGAAGGATTAATTTCGGGAATTTTGTCCTTGTTTTCGGAATTTTGGTTGTCATTTCCGCTGTTGTATGATAAAATCAATAACGCGAAATAATATTTTAAATGGTTTCTCAAAAAGAAAAAACGGAAGAATTTGAAAAGATTGCTCAAAGATTCCTTGAGCCAAAAGACAGGGAAGGTCTTTTAAGTTCTCTTGCCGGCGACAAGACCGACTGGTTTAGGTGGGTTTCTCAACTAAAGGGCGTTTTGAAAAATATTGACAAAATGGACGCGGCTAAATTTTCCGGTTTGATTTTACTCCTGGAGCAAAAGCCGGCCAGCCAGTTCCATCAGGATAATTTGAAGAAGTTTTTAATAGGAAAAACCGAGTTTTACCGAAATTATGATTTTTCTCTGGACGAGAAACTCTCGCAGGAAAAAAGAAAAAGAGGGGATTTGTGGATCAGCAAGGTTTTGCGGCTTTTTATCAGCCGGTCGTTTCTGGGAATGTTGATTTTAGTCCTAATTCTCGGTTTTATTCTTTGGTTTTACCTTGACCGCGAGAGTTGCCTGGAATTTGTTGACCGGGTCGTCGGCCCGTTTTTAAAGGCCTTAAAGTAAATAGTTTTAAATTGAATAGGTAAAACAATTTCATTTGAAATTGTTTTACCTATTCTTACTAAAAATATGGAAACAATAAAACAGATAGTCAATCACAAAAAGAGCAAAGATATTTTAATCATCGTTTTAATCGTCTTTGTTTCGGCTCTGATTGTTTTAACGATTGTCGGAATACCGAATAAAATCAAACAGGGAAGGTATATTGGCCGCGAAACGGCGGCAAACAACACTCTTGCGGTTTCAGGCCAAGGCGAGGTTTACCTTAAGCCGGATTTAGCCACGATTGAATTCGCCGTCAGCGCCGAAGCTGGCGCGGTCAGCAAAGCGGTGAGCGATAATTCCGGCAAAATGAACGCCGTCATTAAGGCGGTCAAGGGCGAAGGCGTGGATGAGAAGGACTTAAAGACAACGGTTTTCAGCATTTATCCGCTGTATAACTATTCGTCCACGGGCAAAAGAACTTTGTCCGGGTACGAGGTTCGGCAGTCGCTTCAGCTTAAAATCAGGGATTTGGCCAAAGTCGGCCAGATAATCCAACGGGCGACGGATGCCGGCGCCAACGAAGCCGGCAACCTGGTTTTTACCGTTGACGACGAAGACCAGCCAAAAGAGCAGGCCAGAGAACAAGCCATCAAAGACGCTAAGGCCAAGGCGGAAAAAATAGCCAGCGAGTTAGGCGTTAAATTGGTCAAAATTATCAGTTTTAACGAAAGCAGTTTTATGCCTTATTCTGTAGGATATGATACAAAGGGGTATGGCATTGGCGGCGGAGGGGTGGCGCCGGAAGCGCAAAGCGGAGAGAATAAGATAGAGGTGGATGTGACCATTATTTACGAAATAAATTAAAACGGACTATGAAGAAAAAGCTCATTATTGGAGGGAGTATCGCAATCATTATTATCGGAGGGTATTTTGCCTGGCAGGGGATTTTCAATAAAAAACCGTCCTATACCTTCGTTGAAGCGGCGCGAGGCGACGTGGAAGAGAAGGTTTCCGTGACCGGCACCGTTATTTCCGATAAGCAGATTGATTTGGAATTTGAAAATTCGGGCAAGATTAAAAAAATTGAGGCGTTGGTCGGCGGGGTCGGGATTATGAATATTATGCTGGTTTCGGTGAGCGAACGGACGCGGGAAATCGGTCTGCGCAAAGCGGTCGGCGCGAACAGCGAAAGTATTTTATACCAATTTTTGACCGAAAGTTTGGTTATTACGGTTCTGGGCGGAACCATCGGAATTGTTTTAGGCGTGGCGAATTCTTTGGCGGTTGGCCTGATTGCCAGAACACAAGGACTAAATTGGCCGCTGACGATTTCCTGGTTGGCGGTCTTAGCGGCATTTTTTGTCGCGATGGCCATCGGGCTTGCCTTCGGGATTTATCCGGCCAGAAAAGCGGCCCGGTTGAACCCGATTGAGGCGTTGAGAAGGGAATGATGTTGACGGTAAAATTTAAGAAGAATAGAATATAAGGTTCTTTGGCACCGATAAAAAAAAGGGGGGAGGAATGGAAAAGGTATATTGTTTTTACCAGATTTTTAATAAACAATCTAAAAACGGGTATTGTCAAGGGTGCATTCCCGACGAACATAATCGGAATTGTCGGGATTATACGCCAATAATCGTCGTCTTTTTCGAGGTAGAAAAAGTCGGTGAACATGTGTCCGAGAACATGGAGCAATAGACCTCGCGACCGGAGTTTCTTGCCGCCTGAAAAAACAGGCGGCCTTAAATTTACGCTAAAGCGCATTTTAAAAGTTAAATATATCCGCTATAATAGCGAGGAGATAAATTATGAAAACGGTTGACAGAAAATTGAAGCAAATTAGGGATAAGACGATTGATTGCCGGAAATGTCCGCTTTATCGGACGAGGACTTTGCCGGTGGTCGGCCAGGGCAATCATGCCGCGAAAATTATTTTTGTCGGCGAGGCGCCGGGGCAGAATGAAGATAAAACCGGTCGGCCCTTTTGCGGCCAAGCCGGCGGCGTTTTAGACGAATTGCTTGCTTCCATTGGCCAGCCGAGAGAAAGCGTTTATATCGGCAATATTCTAAAGTGCCGTCCGCCGCAAAACCGCAATCCGCTGGAAAATGAAATTGAGGCCTGCGCGCCGTACCTTGAAGAGCAGATAGAAGCGATTCGGCCAAAAATTATCGCGGCTTTGGGTAATTACGCCGCCGTTTTTATCTTGAAAAAATACGGACTAGAAGATAAGATAGAGGGCATCAGCAAAATTCACGGAAAAGTTTTTGAGGCGGCGGCGCCCTTTGGCGGAATAAAGATTATCCCTTTGTATCATCCGGCGGTGGCGGTCTATAACGCCAATATGAAGGAGACGCTCAAAAAAGATTTTTTGATTATCAAAAACTTTTTGAATAATGAGAAATAAGGGTAAAAAAGTAATCGTTGGCTTATCGGGCGGAGTGGATTCTTCCGTTTCTTTGCTTTTGCTAAAAAAGGCTGGCTATGAACCAATCGGCGTTTCTTTCAAATACGCCGTCTGGCAAAATGAGAAAAACCGGCTAAAAGAAAATATTTGCTGTTCGGAGGAATCGTTTATCATCGCCGGGGAAATTTGTCGCCGGCTCGGCGTCCGGCATCAGATCATTGACGAAGAAATTAATTTCCGGGATAAAGTCATCGGGTATTTTTTAGATGTTCTCAAAGACAAGAAGACCCCTAATCCCTGTCTGATTTGCAATCGTTTGGTTAAGTTTGAAAAACTAATTGAGGTGGCTAAAAAAGAAAAGGCGGACTATATCGCTACCGGTCATTACGCTCGCGTTCGGGAAGGAAAGGACGGGACCGTTCAACTCTTGAAAGGAAAGGACAAGAAAAAAGACCAAAGTTATTTCCTGGCCCTTTTGGAGCAAAAGCATCTAAGAAGGATAATTTTCCCTTTGGGTAATTACACTAAGGAAAAAGTTTATCAAATTGCCGAGAAAGAAGGGTTAGAATTCTTTAGAAAAACCAAACAAAGCCAAGATTTATGTTTTGTCGCGGGAAAGTCAATCCCGTTTTACTTAAAAGAAGAACTAGGGTTTGAACCGGGGGAAATCGTAGACAGTGAAGAAAGGGTTTTAGGAAAGCACCGGGGGCTTTACTTTTACACCGTTGGCCAGCGGAAAGGAATTAATTTGGCGCAGGGTCCCTGGTGGGTGGCCGGCCTGGACAAAGCCAAAAACCGATTGATTGTTACCAAGAAAGAAGACGACCCGATTCTTTTTAAAAAGGAGGTTTTTCTGGCTGACTATAATTTTATTTCCGGCGTTTCGCCGGCGCTGCCTATGTTCATTATGGCTAAAACGAGGTATAATCAGAAGCTAAGCCGCGCTAAAATATGCCTTCAGGAAGAGAAAGGTCAATCGCCGTTCCTGAAATTAGTTTTTAGCCGGGCCCAAAAGGCCGTTACGCCCGGCCAGTGGGCGGTCTTTTACTCGGGAGACATTTGCTTGGGTGGAGGAGTAATAGAATCAGCAAAGTAATGAAAAAAATATTCGGTCTAATTTTAATAGTTCTTGTCTTCGGGGGCGTTTTTAATCTTGCTCTGGCAGAAGAAAAACCGGTCAAACTTCATTATTTCTATGCCAGCACTTGCCCTAATTGTAAAAAAGCCGGCGTTTTTTTGGATAAATTAGAAAACAAATATCCGGGTTTGGAAATCAGCCGCTATGAGATTTTGTCCAGTCGGGAGAATGCCGAACTGCTGCTAAAATTTTTTGAGGTCTGCGGCGAAGAAAAAATTATTCGGGTGCCGGCGATTTTTGTCGGTTCAGAAGCGATTATCGGCTATTTGAACGACGCCGCCACCGGCAAAAAAATTGAAGGATTGGTTGAAGAGTGCCTGATAAAAGAATGTCCCGACCCGTTGGAAAAGGTAGACCACCAGTGCCAAACCGATAAAAACGACGAAATTATTGATTATCCAATTATCGAAAAAATTAATCTTTCTAGGTTGTCTTTGCCGATTTTGACGATTGCGACGGCGGCCTTGGACGGCTTTAATCCTTGCGCGATGTGGGTGCTCTTGTTTCTGCTCGCTCTTCTGATTAACGTTCGTTCTAAAAAAAGAATGCTTCTGATTGGCGGGACTTTTATTGCCGCCTCCGGAATTGTCTATTTTCTGATAATGTCCGCTTGGCTGAATCTCTTTTTGGCAATCGGCTACGTTAATATCACAAGGATTACTATCGGTGTCTTGGCCGGCGGAGTCGGTATTTGGCAAATAAGAAAGTTTATCACTTACCGGCCGGGCGTTTGCGAAGTGGCGCCGGCCGGAAGCAAATGGCATGAGCGTCTTTCTCGTAAAGCCAAACAAGCAGTTGAATCAACAACTCTGTCGGCGGCATTGGTAGGAGTAATCGCCCTGGCCTTCGGGGTTAATCTAATTGAGTTTTTCTGTTCGGCCGGCTTGCCGGCGATTTACACCAAAATCCTTTCTTTAAGTCATCTGAATGATTGGGGTTATTACCTCTACCTTCTGCTTTACACTTTTGTTTTTATGTTAGACGATTTGATTATCTTTGCCGTTGCGGTCATAACCTTATCCAAACTTGGATTTACCGATAAATACTCCAAATGGGCAACCCTTATCGGCGGGTTGGTGATTTTGATTTTGGGCGTTTTGCTTATTTTCAAGCCGGAGTTTTTGGTGTTTGGGTAAGGGATTCGGCTTTTTGTTTTCCTGCCAGTCTGATATAATAAAAATAATGAAAAATATCAAAGAAATCACCCAAGAGGAATTAGACGATTTAAAGGTGGTCGTTTTTGACCTTGACGGAGTGGTTATTCCGGTCGGAACGGAACTGAAAGAAAACCAGGATGGCACCGAACTGCACATAAAGTCGCATCAACTCTCGGCTGGTTTCATCAATAATTTAGAAAAACTGAAAAAACATTTAAAAATCGGTTTTTCTTCCGGCAGAAATATTCTCTATCTGAAAAGTTTGGTCAACGAAATTTTTGACAAACGGATTATCCTGCAGGCCGAAAACGGAAACATTACTTTCCTCGGCGGCAAAATCAATCATCCGATTTATCCGGACGAATACTTTGGGCAGTTACGCGATATTAAAGAAAAAATAAAGGAGATGATGAAAAGCGACCAGAGAATCCGTGGTTTTGAGCCGAAATTGTTTATTCTGACCGTTCATTGCGATGAGATGGAAGAAATCCCCAACTTGGTCAAAGAAGTGGCCGGGGATAAACTTTATTGCCTTTGGACAAATGAGGGGTATGACATCGGCAGCGTGGAAATGTCCAAGGGTGAGGCGATTAAGAATTTAGCCAAAGAATTAGGAATTAAACCCAAGCAGATTATGACCACCGGCAATAACTACAACGACCAAGAGATGCTTGAAGTCGGCAAGGGCGTGACGGTTAAACCGAAGAGAATGGCGGCCGAGTATTTTATTGAACATAAAAAAGAAGAACTCGGCGGAGAATTGCTGGCCGAGTTTTTGCTTGATTATTTCAAAAGTAGAGATTAAATCAATCCCATTTTCTTTTTTACTTCCTGGAGCGTTTTTTGGGCAATTATTCGGGCGTCCTTGGCTCCTTGGTCAAGGATTTTTTTAATTTGGGCCGGATTATTTTTTAGCTCTTTGATTTTACGGCGAATTGGCTTTAATTCAGCGATAATCAATTCGGCCAAGTCGGATTTGAAATCAGCATAGCCCTTGCCCTGGTATTTCTGTTCAATTTTTTCAAAAGTTAAACCGGAAAAGCAGTGGTAAATATTCATCAGATTGGCGATCGCCGGCCTGGCGGGGGAGTATCTAATTTCTGTTCCCGAGTCCGTCACGGCTCGTTTGATTTTTTCGCGGATGGCGTCGGAAGAATCGGTCAAAGCGATGTAATTATACGGGCTAGAGGCGCTTTTAGACATTTTCTTTTCCGGATTGTCCAGCGCCATAATCCGGGCGCTTTCTTTTTTAATGATAACCTGCGGGACATTGAAGGTCCGGCCGTAGTTTTTGTTAAATCTTTTGGCTAATGTTCGGGCGATTTCAACATGCTGTTTTTGGTCCTCGCCAACCGGCACGGCGTCGGTTTGGTAGAGCAGGATGTCAGCCGCCATCAGGACCGGATAATCCAAGAGGCCGACATTGACATTGGAACGGCGTTCTTTTGATTTTTCCTTAAATTGAATCATTCTTTCCAATTCGGGAATTTTGGCAATGGTGTTTAAAAGCCAGGTCAATTCGGCATGGGCGGGGACATGCGATTGGACAAAGAAAAGGCATTTTTTCGGGTCTAAACCGACTGACAGATAAACGGCGGCCAGATCAAAAATTTTCTCCTGAAGATTTTTTGCCGTTGTCGGAGTGGTTAGAGCGTGCAAATCCACAATGCAAAAAATGGAATCATATTTGTTTTGCAGCTCGGTCCAATTTTTAAGCGCTCCCAGATAATTGCCGATGTGAATGGAGCCGGTTGGCCGGATACCGCTAAAGATTCTCTTTTTCATAATCGATATGAGTAAGGAAATAACAAGCTTGCTTGATTATTTCCGAACGAATGAGATTATATCACTTGATATTTATTTTTTTAATGTTTAATTTTTTAAATGTCTTGATGACTGGCTCTAAATCGCCATCAATTATTTTTTCCAAACTGTGCCAAGATTTTTTAATCCGGTGGTCGGTGAGGCGGTTTTGGGGAAAGTTGTATGTTTTGATTTTTTCGGCCCGCATCGCGGCGCCAATTTGGCTGTTTCTTTCTTGGCTCAATTGCGCCAGTTCCTGTTCCCTTTTTCGGGCTAAAAGACGGGCGCGGAGAACTTGCATGGCAATTTCTTTGTTGCTTTGCTGCGTCCGTTCCTCTTGGCAGGTAACAATGATGCCGGTGGGAAGATGGAGGAGCCGAACCGCCGATTCGCGCTTGTTGACGTATTGGCCGCCCGGACCGGAAGCGCGCAAAACATCAACTCGGATATCCTTGGGATTGATTTTGAATTCAGTTTCTTCGGCTTCGGGCAAAACGGCGACCGAGGCAGTGGAAGTGTGGACCCGGCCGGATTTTTCGGTGGCGGGGATTCGCTGAACACGATGGACTCCGCCCTCATATTTTAGTTTTTCATAGGCGTTTTCGCCCTTAACTTCAAAAACAACCTCTTTAAAGCCGCCTAATTCAGCCGGGTGGGTTTCAATCAGCGCGGTTTTCCAACCTTGTTTTTCGGCATAGCGGGAATACATCCGAAAAAGGTCGGCGGCAAAAATAGCCGCCTCCTCGCCGCCGGCGCCGGACCTGATTTCAACGATAACTCCCTTGTTCATTTTACTTTTTTATTTTTTTGACTTTTTCCCGACGTGCTTCGCGATCGGGACTCCGGCCCTTTCGGGCATCGGAGCTTTCCTTTTTTGGCTAACCGTTCTTTGAATTTTTCAATCTGGCCGGTTTCAATAATTTTCTCCTTGCCGGTGTAGAAAGGATGGCACTGAGAACAAATCTCAACTTCCAACTCCGGACTGGTTGAGCCAATTTCAAAAACAGCGCCGCAAGCGCAGGTGATTTTTGCTTTAGGATGATATTTCGGATGAATATCCTTTTTCATTGTCTTTAATATAATCTAATCTCGCCCTAAAAGCAAGTTTTTAAAGCAATTTTTCTTCTTTCTTTACTCTTGCTTTATTTTATTATATATTATAGGATATTAACAGAAAAAGATATCAAGAAAGTGTCAGACAAGACACTCTTTTTAAAAATTATGGTAGAAGAAAAAAAGAAAAAAGAATCAAAAAAGCGGAAGCTTGATTTGGAGGAAATTACGCCAAGTTTGGAAGAAATGCTCAAAGCCGGAATTCATTTCGGACATCGGACCTCAAGAAAGAACCCAAAAATGGAGCCGTATATTTTCACTTCTCGCAATAATGTCCATATTATTGATTTGGAAAAATCAAGAGAAAAATTGAAAGAAGCCCTGGAATTTATCAGTAAACTAAAAGAGAAAAAGGGGACGATTGTTTTCGTCGGGACGAAAATTTCAGCCAAGCAGATAACCGAGGAGTCGGCCAAAGAAGTCGGCATGCCGTATGTGACGGAGAGATGGATTGGCGGGACAATTACCAATTTCAAAGTTATTTCCGGCCGTCTCGGCCATTTTAGGGATTTGGAAAAAAAGAAAGAGACGGGAGAGCTTAAGAAATATACCAAGAAAGAACAGCATGAGTTCGGCGTTGAATTACAAAAATTAAACCGACAATTTGGCGGGATTAAAAATTTAACCGAAGTTCCAAACGCGCTTTTGGTGGTAGATACCTATAAAGAGAAACTGGCTGTCAAAGAAGCAAAAATCAAGGGCATACCGATCGTTGAGCTGTGCGACACCAACGCCGACCCGACCCTGATTGACTATCCGATTCCGGCTAACGACGACGCCATTTCTTCGTTGAAACTAATTTTAGGGTCAATTGTTAAAGCGCTAAAATAGCAATCTATGATCGCCATGGAACAAATTAAAAAACTTCGCCAGAAAACAAACCTTTCTATTATGGAATGCAAACAAGCGCTGGAAGAAGCCAAAGGCGACGAAAGGAACGCTCTTAAGATTTTAAGCCGAAGAGGAGCGGAGAAGGCGATTAAGAAATCAAGCCGGGAAGCCAAACAGGGTCTGATTGAGGCCTATGTCCACAGCAATGGCAAAGTCGGGGTAATTCTTGAATTAAATTGCGAAACGGATTTTGTCGCCAGAAATGAAGAATTTAAAAGGTTAGCCCACGATTTGACAATGCATATTGCCGCGATGGGATCTAAAGACACCAAGAGTTTATTAGAAGAGCCCTTTATTAAAGACACCGGCAAGACCATTAAGGACTTGCTCGCCGAAGCTATCGCAAAACTGGGCGAAAATGTCAAACTAGGCAAATTTGTTCGATTAGAAATTTAATTATGAGCAATAACATCTTCTATCTTCTTATTGCCTTGGGTTTCTTCGGGTTGATAATAATTGTCTATCGTAAAATCTCTGTTTTGGCTAAATTATCAGAAGAAGAAATCGTCATTCTTTCAAGGAAAAAAGGACTAGCCGACAGAGTCAAAGAGGTAAACTACAAACAGCACTGGCTCAATTTTATCGTCTCTTTGGAAAAATTTCTGATGCGGATAAAGATTATTTTTTTGAAGATAGAAAACATTTTAGGCGGGTGGATTGTCGGGCTAAGGGGCAGTTCCAAAGTGATGGCCCAAAAGTCAAGGGAGTGGATTAAACAGAAAGAAATTAAGCGGCGCGAAAAGCAAAACAAACTTAATGGCCAGAAGCCGTCGGACGAAGTTGTGTTAAAAATAAACAAAAAAATAGAGCCGGATTACGAGAGAACAGAGTCAATTTTAAACCGGCAAGAAATCCCAAAGGAAGAAGAAACGCATGAAGAAATTTCTTTGGACGACTTAAATAAGCCAATTAAAGAAGAACAGGAATGGATTGATTTGATTGTGGAGAACCCAAAGAATATTACCGCTTATAAGTTTCTCGGATTGTTTTATTGGAAACAGCATAACTATTCCGACGCTAAGGCGTCTTTAGAAATGGCAGTCAAACTCGGCTCCAAAGACAAAAAAGTGAAAGAAGCTCTGGAAGAATTGAAAAAAATGGGAGTTGAGTAGTTTACCCCGCTCGGCGGCGGGGGCTATATTACTGGCCACCTTAGCTCAACGGCAGAGCAACGCTTTTGTAAAGCGAAGGTTCTCGGTTCAAATCCGAGAGGTGGCTCCGGGGGCGGTTCGCATAGCGGCAATTGCATCAGACTGTAAATCTGATGTCTTCGGACTACGGGGGTTCGAGTCCCTCACCGCCCACACGCCGATGTAGCTCAGCTGGCAGAGCGCCTCCATGGTAAGGAGAGGGTCCTCGGTTCAAATCCGAGCATCGGCTCAAGGAAGACAATAAATAGGGAACATATCTATGCCACAAGATAATCTAATAAAATTTCAGTGCAGCGAATGCAAGAGAATCAATTATTATTCGCATAAAAACAAAAAAACAATCCAAAAGAAATTGGAGTTGAAAAAGCATTGCAAGTGGTGCCGGAAGCATACCTTGCACAAGGAAATGAAAAAGTAGGTTATTAACAGTTGACTCTGGGCAGATAAAAAGTTAAACTGGTAGCAGTTATATAACTATTATTACCAGTTCGATATGCCCAGATTAAAAGAGAAATATTTTGAAGCGAAGATTCTAAGGAGAAAGGGATATTCCTTCAATGAAATTACTAAAAAGTTAAATATTTCTAAGAGCACGGCATCTATTTGGTTGAGAGACATAAAACTCTCTAAGTCAGCTATTGAAAGGTTAAAACGCAGGTGTCTTTTAGGTTATGAAAAGACCAGAGAAAAAAAGAGATTAAAAAGGGAGAAAATAGATAAAGATTTAAAAAAAGAAGCCGAAATTTTTTTGAGTTCTGTCAAATTAGGCAAAAAGCATCTTAAAATGTTTTGCGCTTTGCTATATGAGTGCGAGGGAACAAAAAATACCGCCAGCGGTATCTCTTTCTCAAATTCTAATCCGGAATTGGTAAAATTATTCCTTTTTCTATTAAGATCGAGTTTTGAAATCGATGAGAAAAGATTTCGTGTTTGTGTACATATACACGATTACCATTCGCCGAAAAAACAGATGTCATTTTGGTCTAAAATAACTGGTATTTCAAAGAAACAATTCATTAAACCTTATCAAAAACCCAATACGGGCAAGAGAATAAAGGATAATTATCAAGGGTGCGCTAATATTAGATATTTCGATTCCTTATTAGCTCGTAGATTATCATTAGTATCTAAGATTATAATGGAAAAGTACGGGCGTGTCGGTTAACTGGCAAACCACTCCTCTCCAAAAGGAGCATACTGGGGGTTCGAGTCCCTCCACGCCTGCCAATATATTACGCTATATATTCTTATATTCCTTTGTAATCCACAGAATTAATCTTGACAGGTAATTTTTAAAGAGTATACAATGTAGTTACTATGATCACTACCTCTGCTTTCGAGCAAGGGTAGTTTTTTTATAGGAAGATTAAACAAAATGGTATAATAAAAAATCCTCTTGGCGGGAGCCAAAAGGAGGTTCATCATTGATAAAGATAGAGATTAAAATTACGGTGTTGTTTTTAATTCTAATCGTTCTTTAATATTATCAACATCTTCCTGTATGCGATCATGAGCAATTTTATCAGCTTTAAATTCTGTTTCGATTGTATCGAATCTTTTGGCTATACCATCAACTGCATTTAAGACTTCGCCAATTTTGTTATCTAAATGGTCTTTAGTCGCAAAATCTTTCAAATCTTCTTTAGTGGCTAATTTATTAAATTGCTCTGGAGATATTGTCATATAGCCTTATTTTATAATATTGGTGGATAATGTCAAGTTAGTAAGATTGGGGATATAAATAGACGTTCAAACCTATCTATGATAGAATCAAAATATGAACAGAAAAGAAATAAAGTTAGGAAAAAACAAATTTTTAGTAATTGATTTAACCGAACCATTAAAAGAAGAGACAGAAGTTTATCCGGGCGATCCCAAGCCCAAAAAGGAAGTTTTTAGCGATATTAAGCAAACGGGTTATCAGCACCATACTTATAAGCTTGGCGACCACAATTTTCATCCGCACGGGGATGCACCCAAACATCAAAATCCAGAAATGCAGGATAAGGGATTTGAGATTTTCGGACTTGATTATTCTTTTAATTCTGCTTGCCTAATTCAATATCAGAAGTGGGGGCAGTCTTAATCCGGACGGGTTATGATAAATGGCTGGAAGCGAATAAGCCGCATATTCCTGAAAGTCTTCCTTATCTTAACAAGGAGGCCGCGGAATTCCTCGCTTCTTTTAAGAATATTAAAGTTATTGGCATTGATTCATTAACCATAGATCCGGTTGGCAGCCATAATTCTCATCAAACATT
>Ga0100394_1001555_pt1 | contig 19037 bp, 13 predicted proteins | sample CryGeymeta201518_FD_81549 | JGI IMG/M metagenome (GOLD analysis project Ga0100394, IMG submission 81549) | Groundwater microbial communities from Crystal Geyser aquifers in Utah, USA - Crystal Geyser metaG 2015-18 | ecosystem: Environmental > Aquatic > Deep subsurface > Groundwater | place: USA... | reverse complement strand
GTCACCTCTGGTTCTCCAAATGAACGATGGTCCAGAAGAACTCTCACCGCTAGCCTTGGCGCTAACGATGGGTCTTGATGCGACCTTCTGTCATTTTCTACTGGCCGCTGATACACAAAAAACAGCTTCAAGCTGTTGCACGGTGACAAGGAATTTGCCGCTGCACCTGGCTTGTCGCCACGGAGTATCGCTGGACCTCACCTTGGCCTTGCTGTACTCCAATCCAGCGGCGGTCATTCACAAAAATCTACATGGAGAGACGCCCTTAAATATCCTTATGTCACGACCGCAACAGAGGGAGGATGCAGAACATGCACAAGTCTTTCTAGAACGGGCTGCAAGGTGTTTCGAAATTAATTAATAGAGAGGGCACTTAAAATTAGTTTCTTTACATCAGTCTGCTTTTCAAAGGAAGTAGTATTCTCAACTAATTAGAGCTCCTTTCGGGGGCCCATCGCCTGCTTCACCTTTTGTTGCCGGTTGCTCAAGCCTTCATGGTACTTTTGCTGATACTCCTCGTCAGCAGGACCGCGGTTGAAATCTTCCAGTTGTGCAAAGTCCTTCTTGCGGTTCAAGATCGGAATCAACCCTGGAGGATATTGACCAGGACAGAACCAACCACCTTCATCGCACAATTTATTTTTTGGATCAGCTGCCCATTGCTTGGATTCTTCCGATACCTGCAAAATTTTGTAGATACGAACTTTGCCGTACTTGGAAGAAAATACTTCCTCAAATAAGTCAGGACTTGCAATCACACCTTCTGCACGCTCGTGGCTGTGAAGCTTATATAGTAAGCTCTTCTCCATGGTGGGGCTAGGCACATATGTATTGCCTCGTTTTCCCTGAAATAAGAAGTAATGAGGAAGTAATATCATTCGAGTGAGCCAACAGTTGCAATCAATCCAGTACAATTAGAAACGAAATTCAAGACGAGACATGAGCAAAAACGTACACGGAAGCCAAAATCACTACAGGTTGGATCGTCAGGGCAGTGATGTCGATACACCGACGTAGCGATGCGGGCAAGATGTGGGCTCTTGGCAACATCATCTCCACCGCCTCCGGCCCAAACTAACAAATAATCGGCAAGATGCTTCGCAATTTCGTGTCCTTCATCAATCGGACTCGTGAGGGCCATTCCCAAAAGAGCAATATCTACAGTTGAATCACAGCGACAGAAAAAGAAGATAAAAGTGGCAGAATGTGAGTAGCAGGAATCCTTTGCGAGTTGATAATCCATTGCCCTATTTCGGCACATTTGCTTACGTTCGTGGTTCCAAGTATTTCCATCAGCAATCGTCGTTCTGTTAGCAATCGCAGAGATCTGGTATCCATAATCCCACCAGGCCATGACACGAGCATCCTCTGGCGTGTTGTCACGAAGCCACCAGTACGCTTCACGATAGTCGTCGACCTTGATGGTACGACCATCTTGAAGACGAGCGAGTACAATGATGCTTGGGTTACTTAAATCCTTTGATAGACGCCAGCAGTAGCGTGCAAACGATCCAGTCATGACATATACCAATGCCAAAATGAGGATAGCTCCACCTTGCCGGGCTAGAACACCCGTGCCGCTGTTGTAAAGTTCTGTGGCAGACTTTCGCAGTTTCGTGAAGTCGTCGACTTTTGTAGGCTTCTTGCCGCCGCCTCGCCCCTTTTTGCTCTTCTTGTTGGCCTCGGCAGCGGTGTCGTCCGTCGAAGCGTCTGTGCTACTAGTAGATCGAGATCCCCACAATTGCTCCATAGCCCAGTGAATTGCACGGCCAGCTGCTATTCCACCGCAGATACTGGCGATCGGTCCTGTCAGAAGAATCAGCCGAACCATTTTATGGCTAAAAAAGTAGCTCGTCACTCCCCAAACCAGAACAAAACTAGAAGTGTCGCTTAGGTAAAAGGCTGCGACAAGTAGAAATCCGACTGGTGCAATTGTACAAACATGGTGTAAATATTGAAAGTAGGCTGTAGTGTTGTATGTGTGAAAGCGTAAAGTGAATGGATAATTGTTAAAATGAATAGGGAATTCTGCATCAGTAAAAGGCGAGGCCAGGGCTTACCTTTGGGGCTTGCCGGTTGATGTTCTGCTACACTGTCTACTAGCGGGTTTCCCGTGCGAGTATGCTGAACAAACAATCCCCGAACGCGACTGGAAAGGGGCCCTAGGTATCCCTTCGGCATTAACAATATGGCCAAGATTGCTCCAGCGATACCGGCTATAACAGATACTTTAATGCGAAGTTTCCAGGCATCTGCTCGAGACAAATTCTGTTTCCTTCGAATGACTTCGCAGACCTGCAGGATTTGGTACCCCAAAAAAATACCACAGGGACCTAGCTGTTCGAGACTCTTGAGTGGACTTTTACCAACAACTGGGATCTGCATGGCAAGCGCTGTCCCGATGACGTAAAATAAGGAATACGAAACGTAAACTCGATCGGAGAACCTTCCGATGGCAACCAAAAACGCTGCGTGAAGTCCAATCAAGTTTAGTACAAAAATAAATCCACCCCACGCTGCAACCATGTAAAAGTAGGCCAGACCAGTGGCAACACCCCACACCACCGTCATTGGAATTTTGTTGGTACTACGAAGACTCCGCATCCAACAATAAAAGGTCATACACATGGCCGTGACTGCAATGCTTTCGTTGTCGAAACCTCCTCCCATACTTCGCGTCAAATGTGCAGGCACAATTGCCATCATGGCCATGGCCGCCATGCCTGCTTTCACGGCAGGTGAGAGCCAAGGATGTGTCAGTGCCGTATTATTCTGAGCACTGGATTTGTCGGTGTTTGTGTTTGTGGAACGATACCTTCCCTGAACGGCATCACTAATCCAATCAATCAGGGTGTGTTGCGCATTCTCGGGAAGTGTAGCCTCGTAGGCCATTAGGCCGACAAAGGCACTGGCAGCGACCCCGAACCACGCCGGAATGTAACAACAAACGTCATTGAGGGACCAATTTTTGAGCAACGGAAAGTACTCGAGCAAGTAAACGGCTGTAAATTGCATGCCAGGATAAATAGTGGTTCCTACCGGGCGTCCCAGGGGGTACCAAGACTTGTGATCGAACCACGTAAAGAACTTTTTAGCTCCGTGAGCGTACAAGTATTCCGTGGCACGATAATTGAAGTAGGGATCAAACTCATGAATGACTGGGCCTGTGGAGGAATAGGAATGGCGGGTAAAAATAGAAGAAGGTTTAGGTTGGAGTGAATTAGCAAGGCTACCTGCCCTTGTTTACCTAGCCAGCTAGTAAACCAGATTGCCACCAAGAACATTGCTAGCTACAGCACTGTAGCTGTGGTAGAGCAAAAGAACTCTCAATAGCAGTGCAAAGCAATCATATCACTGTGACATCACAACCACACAACCACTGTCACTGTCACGTACCAAAATCCTCAATGGCTCGCAGTCGAATTTTATAAGCAATCTGGCCGATGATAAAAATGCCGTACCCTGCCAAGAGTGTCCAGAGCAAAGAAAAGAGAGGAGAAGACTCTACCGCGGGTGCAGACGATAAGGTTGGAGACGAAGAAGCAGCGGCCATGATGGAGCGTGTTGTTTGTCTTGCCTTACTTTTAACGTAGATTGTGCTGGCCACTTGCTTGCTACTGCACCTCTGTCTTGTCGGTGCTATAGATAAGCAGACGTGGAGATCTGGCAGTAAAAGTACTTAGGAGAAAGTGATGGTGCGGTAGTGCTAGGTGCTAGGTGCTAGGTACTCCGAAAAAGTAAAATAATATTCTAGTATTAATGGCGTTGAAGAGAATAAGTACTAGTAGTATTGTAGAGTAGTAGAAGGTAATATATCTGTAGTAGTGAAAGTGTTGGTGCTGGCGTTCAAATTTAAAGGCGTTATTAACTTTGCTCTCCTTGGATCATGAATAAACACTCAAACAAAAATTGTGCAATAAAGATACTGTATTAAAGGATGGGTAGACAGACTGCGAGACTTTACCTGGGCTTTCAACTGAATGAGAACTGTTCTTTCCACTGCTACTAGCTAAGTAGTACTAGCTAGGATAGTAGTAGTCTAGTAGTTGTAGTTTTATCGTAACTTATCAAAGTTCTTTAAAATGCCATCGTTGTCTCCCACCAACAGGATAAATTTCCGATTTCCTGTGACAATAGATACACATAGCTCCCAATGTCTCATTTATATTTCACCCTGCCAACCCACGACAACATTCCAAGCTCGGCAAGCCTGCTTGTACGTGTTGGACGTTTCGTCGTACCTTTCAATGATACTTGCCAGCATTCGAAAAATACCTTCCTTCTTGAACAACTCTTTGGCGGCCGGATATCCACCAACGAAGCGCAAAATCCGACAACCATCTTCTTGAATCATGCTATCTTCCGAAAATGTACGCATACTGCCTACAAGCACCGGGAAAATCTCCAAATCAAAAAAGAGGGGGACCAGGTCTTTTGAGCTCATCATATTGTTCACAGCTCGAACGGCTCTCCTTTGGAGGCCTTCGTTGTCTGGGAAAGCAATCATCGCAGCTAGTGCGTTTTGTAGTGTCCCAACCGCGGCAAATCCGATACAGATATTTCCAATGCCACCGACAGCTGACAACGAAAGCCGCTTGTTGACAAGGCACATCATGGAAATGACACGAAGGCATCCCTCTTGGATCTCCGCCGAGTAAGGATATCGCTTCATGGCATTGACCACCATTAAATGCCCATACGACCTACAGAGCGATACCCGGATCCCCTGATCTTCTCGTTCTGTTTTCAGCATAACGGCAAGTTCCTTCAGCGAATTGCTAATGGATTCCACGTCATCACCGGTTAATGCTTCGATGAGGTACGGCAGATTATCTTGTCCTGACGACTTGGCCAAAAAGGGTAAATTCTCCAACAAGGTAGGTGTCAGCAAATCTATTCTGGTAGAGGAATCCGCCATAAACTGCTGACGCAAAGATGATACTTCTTCCTGGTGGCGCTTTGTCGCGGCTTCGTGGTCCGCAGACTGCAGGTCAATTTGATTTTGAAGGTCACGAACTTCTTCTCGAAGCAACTCTGACGACTCAATGTGTCGTTGGATGGCTTGATCGAACTCATTCTTCTTTTCCTCAAGTTGTATTGTCAATCGCAAAATATCCGCCTCCTTCACTTCGCTTTTGGCATTGGCGAAAGCTTCCAATTCGAGCGACTTGTCACGAAGTTGCTCTTCCAGACGAACAATTTCTGCTGCCATCTGGTCGTTACGAGCTTGCTCGGTTTTAGCTTTCTCCTCTTCCTGCTGCAGTGACTGTTGGGCTTGCTGGAGTGCAGCATTCAGATCACCAATCCGGGATTTTAATTGGTCTGTCTCTACCCCGAAAGATTCGCTCGCTGTATCCGCCATTTTACCACGACTTTTGCTGGTTACTGCTGCTTGTTTTTGGAGAGATGGCGAGTTGATTTCGGCAGGCAGCGTGGTTCGATCCTGGTTCAAGGCGTTCGCCATTTCTTTGAGTTCATCAAATTGCTCCAGTAGCTTTTGGTCCTTGTTCAAGAGTTGTTTTTTCAGCTTTTGGTTCTGGACGTTTAGTTCATCATTCTCTTCCTCCTCTTGTCGTTTGATACCAGCAATTAATTCTTCTGCGGTCTGCAACTTGACCTCTGTGGGACTAGATACTGTTATTGTGTCTTGTACCAACGATTGCGAGTTTGAGGGACTTACACCTTTTCCTAGAGAGGACTGCAACTTCACTTGCAGTTCTCCGTTGGCCTGGAGCAATTCTTCAATATTCTCTCGTAACAATTGGTTTGCTTCGACTTGCTTTTTTAGCTGACTCTCTAGTCTTTGGAATTCACTTGCTTGGTGCTGCATTCTCTGCGCTGCGATATTCGAATTTTGGTTAGCTTCTTGTGCGGCTGCTTCTGCTGTTGTTGCTTCTTCTTGTTGTTGTTGTTGTTGTTGTTGTTGTGCTAGTGGTGGTGGTGGAAACCCTTGCATGGATGCGTAGGAATGCAATTGTTGCAGTGCATACTGGAGCTGTTGATATGTTAGTTCCAATTGATCCTCCAGTTCTTCGTTTTGTTGAGCCATGGCCAACATCTGTCCTTGAAATTTGACCAGCAAATGTCCTGAGGCGTTGGTTGTCTGCGTTGTTTGCGTAACATGTGTTTCGTTATCGTTATCGTTATCATTCTCGCTGCCATCCGTGGTACTATTGTTGCTGTTGCTGTTTCCTGCACTTGCTGCACAATTGGTAGCAGCAAAATTTGTACTGTAGGGCATGTTGTACCCAGAACCTGGCGGAGGCGCGATATTTGCATTATTAGCAGAGTTCTGCTGCTCCGCTGCCAATTCCATTATATCTTCCCTCAAGTGTTGGTTATCAGTCCGAAGAGTTTTAATTTGTTGATGTGCCACGCTAAGTTGTCGTTGCAACTCTTGTACGGACATACTGTTATTGTTATTGTGTATGATCATGTTGAGGTTGTTACTGTTTGCAGGATGAGATGCTAAATCCGAAGCAGTAGCTGCAGCTGTCGTTGTTGTCGAAGCAATAGTACTATTTGTTATATTTCGGGCGGGCATAGTAGTATTGGATGTAGCAGCAGTCGCAGCTGATTGATCTTGGGAGTAGTAATCCAAGGATCGTGTTTGCGATCTCATGGATGATGACCCTCCACCTCCCATGGCTGTGAGCGCGCCTCCTCCGGTTGCTCCTGCTCCTGTTGCTGTCGCCGCCACCGCGGAAGAAGAATGAACGAGTTCATCTCGAAGTTTGGAATTCTGTGATCTGAGTTGAGCAATCTGTGCTTCGTACTCCATTGTTGCAACCACGGCTTGTTCGCGAAGAAGGTGGTTTTGTGCTCGAGCATCCTGAAGTGCTTGTTGTTGCTCTGCTTGAAGTTGCTGTATTTGTGGTGGCGATATTGTTGTTGTTTGTGTTGTCTGGTTGGTAGAGTCGGATGCATCTTTCATTCGCCGAGACTCGTCTTCGAGGTCCGCTAATCCTGGCATATCATCCGAAATACTATTGCTGATGTGGTTGTCTGTATTGACATGAGTTTCGTTGTTGCCGTTATTGTGATGACGACTACTCGGATCACTGCTTCTGGTACTTGCAGAATTGTCCAGTTTTGATTGTTGTTCCTCGTCAACATTTTCTTCCTGTTCAAGGTGTTGGAGTCGAGTAACGGTTCGTTTCAATTGTTCATTTTCTGCCATGACAACAATGAGCTGATTGAGCTTGGTTTCGAATTTGAGATTAAGAACGGCATTCTGTTCCTGCAAACGACTTTTTTCTTCCGACAAAATACGGATTTGTGCTTTGCATTCTGCGTGAATATCTGTCCCTGCCAGTGGCGATGAATGATAGTTATTGTTGTTGTGTTTGTTATCATTTGTTGGTACATTTTCATTCAAATCTTGGTGGATATGCTGTTTCTGTTGTTGTTGTTGTTGCTGCTGCTGCTGTGTTTGCCGGTTGGAATTTTCGTGAGCTTGCAGCAATTTTTCAGCATGACTCTGGAGCGTATCCAGTAAAGTGCTCGATCGCACCTCCCTTTGCTGTCGTGTCTTTTCTAAATCGTCGAGTTGCTGATCCTTTGCTTCAAGTTCTTCTTGCAAACACTCAATATGAGATTCCTGCACATGTAACTGCGCTTGCAATTCGTCAATAAGGAGCTGCTGGTTCTGTACGAGTTGTTCCTGCTGCTCCATCGTTTGCTGGCTCTTGGCACTCTCGTCGTTCATAAGATTGAGCGCCCGTTTGAATTTGCGTTCCTCCATTAGCTGCACTTGTCGCGTCAGAACGACGAACTTTTCTTGCAGCTCTTTGGCCGTTATGACGTGCCGTTCCCCTTCTCCTTCACTGCTAGTGACAACGCTGTCACTGGTGCTGCTAGCAATGGTGGTAGTACCCGTCGGGGCCGTGAATTTACTCAAGAGTTCCTTCATGGTCAACAGCTGGGCTTCCTTTTCCTGCAGATCACATTCCAGTTGTCTGTAGCGACCAAAAGGAACACTGCGAATGGTCGAGCTGATGCTGTCATTATTATGAATATTATTATTGATAGTGTTGCTGCTAATGGTAGAGGCCGTCAGACCGAATTGATTCGAATCGTCCGTGTGAATAGTACTGGCCAAGCTTTGGTGCTCCATTGTGTTGTGCCAATGAAAAAGTAAACAATGCGACTTCTTTACTTGTATAGGAAGAGATTTTTATGTGTGAAAACGAAAGGAAGGCAGCGAGAGCACAAGAAGAGAGGCAGATGTTGTGAAAGGCGTCTTCCTCTCTACTCCTGTGCTACCCTGGCTGCTTGAGTAGACTACTGGATTTGTGTTGCGACGTTCGTTGGGTAGAGTAGTACTGGTGGTTTAGCTCCCCCTGCCTAGCTAGACTACTACTATCAAACTGAGAGTACTAGAGTGATAATTAGTACCGATTCGGTCATCTAGGAAATGAAAATTTGGATGACCCGATTATAATAACGATCATAAGACGCACACAACATTTTCAAAACTTAAACCTTGAACAACTCTCACTACTATTAGACTAGCTAGTAGTTCGCCGATTCACAATACTACTACTACTACTACTACCAGGTACTAGCTAGCTACTCTAGTAGATAGTACCATACAGTATTCGTACTATTTATTGCTCCGAGTAGAACAATCCAACACTATCCAACAGCCATGGCCAAGAATTTGTTGCAAGAGACACAAGAATAGTTGGATGCGAAGGAGTGAAAAAAGGGTTACAAATGAACGCCGGGAGAGATCTGCACTCCTTGCTCAAGAAAGACTGGAAATACAAAATGAATCCTGCGTACTCTATCAACATAGATGTCTCGATAAAGATGGCCCGGTGGACCAAGATGACGAGCAAATTCAAGATGATGAGCGATTCAATACAGCTTCACAAGTCCATCTACTCTCCGGTATAGTTTCTCTTACGGTTGACCAAACGAAGGGCATTTGCTCAGCATTCACTTTAAACATCGAGTCAAGAAAATTACTACCAGCATCAAGCATTAGCTATTTGGATATTTACAATGTGTTTACGGGTTTGCATCCTTCATGGTCAAAAATTGCTGACGCGTCAAAGTCATGCCCACAAAGCTTAGACACCAACACACAACCGTAATACTGAGCTGCGCACGAAACACTTGAGTCAAGGTTCGATCGGCCAGTCCCATGCGTTCCAAGGCTTCTTCGCCCGTCTTGGCCACAGGGCCGCGACGGGGTCCACCCGTTTGAAACTTCAGACCAGTAAATTCAACCACGCTCAAACCCTCAAAGCCCCAGCGAATGAGACCAACCTTGGAAATCCAGCGCAAGTACTTGGGAGTATTCTCCACAGAAATATTACGGCCATCAAAAATAATGTTAAGAATAAGAACGGCCGGAAAAATACCCAGGGCGATGTCCGAGTTGGCGCTGATAGCTCCAATGGCCAATCCCAACGACTCGGCTGCCAATCCGTGCATCATGGTTACCGTTAGGAATTGTCGCAATTTACCAACACCTTGGTTCAATCCTGTTAATTTGTAAAGAAGCGTCATCATGATGCCATTGTAAAAAGCCACCAGAGGCAACTCGCTAATGGCCTTGCCGACAAAATAGGGCAGGGTCCGGTACATGCGGGATGCAATCTCGTTGGCAACAATAGCCTTTTCTTTGGGAAAGGCACGAAGAGAGGATGCAATGGCCATGTTGGCTGCACCGATTGCCGTCAAAGAAATCAAACCGTACCGATCCTGGATGGAGGCCTGATTTTTTCCAAGTTTGTAAATGCCACCGTAAATCAGACCAATGGTAACCTGCTGTACCGTCTTGAGAATGAGTACACCCTTGCCTCGAAAGGCTTCCTGGATGGAACGCTTCATTAGGAGTTTGAATTGTCGTAGGAGACTCGCACGGGGACCATGACGAGATACCGAAGATGAATATTGTGACACTTCTTTGTTGCGGTTGTTCTTATTGTGCTCGTCCAGTCCCAGATCAACTGATTGTGTCGACCTGGCATGTTCAGCCAGTGCCACCATCCGGTTTTTGGCATCATCATCCGATTCATCATGGCGAGGGTATCGACTGATGCACTCCAAAACGAACTCGGCCGTTCCGACCTCTTTTTCTGGTCGAAAGCCCTGGCGTTCCATATGCGTTCGTACATGATCCACGGGACCGTAATACATTTGTTGTCCTTCGCTTAATAATAACAAATCATCAAACATACTAAAGACGTGTTGACTGGGCTGATGAATGACGGCAATAATCGTCTTTCCTTGATTGGCCAGTTTGCGCAAGGCTTCCACGAGACTCGCCGCGGCAGCCGAATCCAGGCCACTAGTGGGTTCGTCCAGAAAGATCAGCGAGGGTGATGAAATCATTTCCACCGCAATGGACAAACGCTTCCGTTCTCCTCCACTTATTCCTCGAACTTTTTGATCTCCCACAATGGTGTTGGCTGATTTGGTCAATCCGAGTTGCTCCATCAATTGTACAACCATGGCATCTCGTTGACTCACCGAAACGAGGGAACCCAGTTTTAAAGACGCACGAAAGTCCAGAGTTTCCCGTACCGTCATGTGAGGAAAGAAGTTGACATCTTGCTCCACAAAGGCTGCCGGAAGCAACGCATCTCCGTTGACTTTTTGTCCATTCACATAGCGATTTCCCGTGAGTGACAACTTTCTCGAATCCTTAAGGCGTCCTGCCAAGGCATGAATAAAAACCGACTTTCCAGCTCCACTGGGACCCATAACGGCCAGCATTCGACCCGGTTGAGCACGACCGTGTACGCTTCCATCCAAAAGAAATCGTTGCTGCTTGCCCCTTTTGCCTTTTGTTTTTGTAGTCATTTGCAATTCAATACCAGAGAAAGCCAAATCAATGTGTTCCAATCCCTTCTTGCTGCTCACATGCCCATCTTCGTCTACAGTAAATTCGTCTGTTTTTGTGTGTGTATAAGCAATGAGGTTTAGTAAGTCGCTTTACTTTGAGAAAAAGTGCACCAAACACCAAACATCGGCCATATTTGCTTTTACCTTCAACGATGCGACTGTGTCTCCTGCTACTGCTGCTACTACTTCTACGACTGTTATCACCACTTGTTGTTGGAAGCTTGGAAGTCATGGAAACGATTGATCGTTGTTGCTGTTGCTGTGCCTGCGCACAATAATGTTTACAATGTTGTGTGTTCAACGACAACAATAATAGCACGCAGGAAAAGAGCACCAACAGCACCTGCTGCAGAGAGTTCCTTTTCCGATAACAACATGCAGCTTGAGGTTGATTCATTGTTCTGGTTCCTTTTAAGAGTGTTGTTGTAGTGTTTATTTTCCACCAATTACAAAGGTTATCTTTAAATATACTATGATATAATATAATGTAATATACATATAAATATATTATGAAGAGTATTATAAATATTATTATTGTTTTGAGAGCTCCAATACGGTACTAGTAGTACTACTAGTCTACATTAGTAGTAAAGCAGGTTCCCTGTACGAGTAATGAATTGCCGAGGCCCCCTTCTACTGGTAGACAGACTAGCTAGAAGCAGACTACTCTACTCTACCTGGTATCTTTGGTAATACGGAGTAATTTTTTTGTATTGAACTAGACTACTACAATAAGTCGTAGTCTACTGCTAGACGACTAGTTATTTAGTTAGTTAGTCTAAGTAGACTAGACCTACTAGTAGTACCAGGTAGTAGTACTACTCCTAGTAGCTAGTACCAGGGTAGTACAGTAGTACTAGTAGTAGTACTAGTAGTAGTAGTAGTAGTTAGCGCTCTAAACCGCAGGAATACCCGGCACAGCCTTGGAAACAAGATACGGTGAAAATAATATGTTCGAGTAAACAAAAAATAATAATTAACGCTTTAAACAGCAGGGATACCTTGTGTAAAAATAATTAACCAGCAAAGCAGCCAGCCCAGCCCTACTATCAGTGGTACCATAGTCCACCACTCTACTAGTCTACTCTATTCTATTACCAGGTACCGTACTAGGTGCAGTAGCCTACTACTCTACCAAGTACTACTAGTACCACTCCGTTCCAGTAGAGGTAACAGTAGTGCCTCTAGTAGTCGTACCAGTAGCTCGTACAGTAACAAAATCTCGCAATAGTAATGGTTTGTTGGCCAGCCCCCGTGTGCAAATAAAATAAAAACTTCTGGATGTTTCTGTTGGTACCAGGGGTACCTGGTATGGTAGTAGACTACCTGGTACCGTAGGGTATGGTACCAGGTACCAGGTAGTCTACTGCTACCAGGTACCTGGTGGTAGTCTATTAATTCATTTGTCGGCAACTACTACCAGAACCTAATACCTGCTGGTACTAACACACTGTACCTGGTACCATGGTATGGTAGCAGTCATGCAGCTGCTATTGCACAGCAGTTTTTCCACCAGTTTGTCATGACGAAGAACTCTTTCTTTTCTCCAAAAGCGAATCCACCAATAATTATTTCGTCATTCCGGGAGTGGTCAATAGCGAATCAAGAGCTACTGACCGCAGAGCTGCCCTATTCATCTCAAGGCAAACATCGTAGTGGTTTCATACCAATAGCTAGTAGAGATTAGAGTACCAGGTACTGGTATCATACCAAATTATTGGGACTTAAATCTTGGCTCTAGACTACTCCCCACATGCTTTGTTCCTTCAAATGTAATCCGGAAGTCAGCAGTACTTCCTTCACAAGAACTCGGGCATAATACTAATACTATTACTCTACCGGGTACTAGTAGTGTGTTTGAACGAACTAGCTAACTCTAGCTAGTAGTATGCATATTAAGCTCATACAGATTGTAAATCATTCACCTTCCATAAAACGCAGATTACTTTACAAACAAGTGATGTTCGACTATCGCTGTAATTGTAGCAACTTGATTCCTTTAGACACGTGCGATCTTCCACATTTGATCGTTGTCCCTTACCAAGAATATCGACCCGGCACCTCGTCATCTTCATTCTCTATGCCCAGTGTCACCAAGCCCAATTTATATAGTCCCGCCACTTCTTTGCTCTCCCTCCAAGCCACCACACTACGACGGCCACAGCCAGCACTACCAAAACGACGTAAACCAAGCAGACAAAGTGGAGCGCGATGCACGGCTTTGATGCTAGATAGCACAACAAATAATGGAAGCTCAAGTTTATCCAGTGCATCCGAGTGCCAAGGTGTTCGGAACATGATGCTTCTTGAACGATACAACACGGTTCGTCGAATTCAACGAAACATTAAAAAAACGGAGAAGCGAGCCATAAGCATCGTTAGTGACATTGGTAACGCCAACAACAAAGACAGCAAAAATGAGTGTCATCCTGAACGAAACTGCCTTCGTCGATAATATAATATGGACAAAAAGTATACACATTTATAAATATATATTATATACTTCTTCATAAATTACAGTTGCTGCTGCTGCTGTTGTTGTTGTTGTTGGAACATCATACTTTCCAGTATTTTACCAAAATGTTGCTGACTAAAGGCAGCAGCAGCTGCAAATCCCGCCGCAAAGCTTGAACCCTGATTGTTGATCGTACCGACTTGGTTTCCCTGGTGTTGCTGCATCAAACCGGGATTCACCATCATAAATACTGGCGATGCATTCATATTCACTGGCATGTTCACTGCAGCAGCGGGCCCTTGCTGCTGCTGCTGGTGGTTTTCAGGACAGGGCACGCAAAAAGTAAATGCTGACGGCATGCCAGGAGGTAAAAACAAACTTGCAGTAGTAATACGACTTGAAAGTTCTGTTCGATTTAACCCCATCATAGGATCGGGAACCAACGAAGGTTCCGGTGCCGTCGTAACAGGCGAGGGTGGCGCTGCTTGGTTTCTTATACTGGCCCCACTGGAAGTGGTAGTCGCCATGAGTGCCAACAATTCCATATTGTTGTTCGAGGACGACGCAGCCGCCACCGACGATGACAATGGCGACGCAGCAATAGTGGAACTAGTATCACCATGCATGCTCTGAAAGCCTGATCTTCCGTTGGCGATCAAGAGGAATGACTGTTCTGTACACTCTGACAAAGGACAGATTTGAGAGATCTTGTAAAAGTCGGGATCTTGCTCTTTGGGTAACGCGGCACAGTTGGCACGAGGCGACTCCTTTTTGCCGCGTTGTCTCTTCAGGGTCTTGCAGAGATAGGGCAATCCGCGGAGAAACTTCGGGTGGTAGTAGGAGCCCCTATTGGGACCTTCCCGGACGCGCTTGAAGCCCCATCCATTGGCTTGCCGGACAAAGGAACTGTACTTGGAGTGCGAAAAGAACTTAGGCAGAACCACGAGTTCAAATTGTTTTGGCTTCAAGACTACCCAGGAGCGTCCGTGAGGTAACCACGCAATCACGCCTTGGTGGTCCTGTGCGGAGAGAATGGCGTGGAGCTTGGCAGGAAAGTTTGGAGTCTCACCAGGAGGCACCAAAGGGTAAAAAGGATCAGGATCTTCGTCCTTGGAGTGGTCAATATAATAAAAGAAGGGGTAGCCACGATTCTCTTGCGGAGCAGCGTCGTTTGTCTCCGTGGCAGTACTGGAATCGCTGCAAGAGACTGTTGCTCGCACAGACTGCGAGCCATCAGGACTTCTCCTCTTGTCCTCTGCGCCGCTATCGAGATTCATCATTGTGTTACCTGTCATTAGCGTTGCAGTCATGTCCAAAATCATTTTTCAGGTAATGTCGTGGTTATTTTTCATTATCTGAAAATGAATTTTATGAAAGCAAGGTATCCATCAGCCATCAACAACATAATCGTTGCCTTTACTAGTAGGTCTATCACTACTGGTAGTAGAAGTCTTTCGGGCAAGTGCACTTCTCGACTTCAGTATCGATGACGTTGGTTTGATGCTTTCCTTCTTTTTAATGCAGTAGTTGTACCGTACCTGGTACCAGTGGTACCAGTACCTGGTAGCAGGAGCAACACAGGATTACAAGTACTTCAAATAATATGAAATATGACGAGATGTTTCTCCGTTAAATAACTTTTTAATTCTTTGAGTAAACTAGTGTCGAAATGTGTCGAAATGTCCAGAAGACAGTGATCGGATATCAAAAAGACGTGTATCGGATATCGAAAAGACAACCACAGGTCTTTTCATCACTATTCTTGAAAGAGCTTACGCAACGTTACTTTCAATGACATCATTCAAAATGAATTCTGCAGGAAAGGTCAAGCCGCTTTTGGATCATACTATTACTACGGTACTCGCAAACATGAAGATGCGCTTAATTGTTACTTACAAGGTCAACGTGGTTTAGTATCGCTCACAACGTTGTTTCCATAAGGAGCGTAGCCTCCTACGCACGCCAACTTTTTATTGAAAATCAAATTCCGACGTACCTGGTACAGTACTACTTTACGTAGTAGTAGTCTAAAGTCTAAGTATGCTGTACCAGTATGTAAAATAAAATAAAAATTGAACATCTAATTTGCGGGTTACTAGCACGGTTGACATTCTGGCCTCGTCGATATTGGACCGTCAACGATTTCTTTGTACAAAGCCAGCGCGGAAGGACCCCGCCTTTAAGGTTGTAGCACAGTCGGAACTTTCTTTTGTGACTTGCCCGAGCCACCTGGCTTGACTTTCTCCGCAGCGCAAGCAGGCAATCTATTCATCTATTCTGACTTATCATGATACATGATTATATCATCTGTGCCAAGGCGATTTCAAATTTCAACGTGACCGTAGTCAGAAGAAGGATCCTTTTAGTTACTGAGAAAAGCAAAGAGGACAGAGCCAAGGTCGGAGGCGGCCGCGCTGCTTCGTATGCACTTTTAGGCGCGGTTGCACGGCTAGCTGACGGCTAGTTTCTGGCTGTGAAAGTGGGTTTCCAGATTTGAGATTCCGTCAAGGTTATTTGTAGGCACAAGAGGTGCGTAGGAAGCGCGACGTTCGTTCGTTTCCTTGCAAGCACAAGAGGCGCGTCTGGAGCCGTGGAGGTACGTTTGAGTATAAAAGATGCACCTGATGCCGTGGAGGTACGTTTGAGCATAAAAGTTGCGCCTGTGCTGTGGAGGTGCATTTGACTAGAAGAGGTGAGCCTAAAGCTGATGAGGTACAGCAGTTTGAAGGAGTTCTCGGACAGTACTTATCATTCAGAACTATGAATGGATTTCCATTGAAATGGACATTTTATAGTTGCAACTACCACATAAACGTAACAATCGGAAGAATCAATGAATGTTTGATACTCGTCAACGACAAAATGCTGCCGTTGTTAAAGAAACGTATCAAAACTACGCGTGGTTCTCTCGGGTTCACTTATAACAACTCAACCAAACGCGAGCTTTTACCATAAAGTGACGGCGGCGACACTACACGACGGCAACGATTCGAAAGCGAAATCATGCAGTTCTACCAACATGATACAACTACAGAGATTGCACTCTTTGCAGTTCTGCCTAATGGCATTGCTTCTCTAAAGGTAGCGCGTCCTTTTTACTTCTAAATATTCCAATCAGACCTTGGCAATCTCCTTGGGAACATAGATCGTTATCTTGGGTTCGTACCGTTCAGTAGTAAAGACACCACGAATATGTTGTTTCCACGTCGTGTCGTTATCATCGTACAAATCGTCCCAAATACCAATTTGACGTTGTCTATTAAGAATGGAGTATTCGAAGGCTATTTCTGTCGAAGTCAACTTTGCTGCTCGTGATATGCATTCACTACCTCCGGCGAAATGCCAAGAAAAGGCTTCACATTCGGCCTCAAAAAACATGGTGGCTTCCTTGCTACTTTGTCCATCTTGTAGGATGATGGTACCTGTGTCGGCGAGAGCCATAGCAGCAGGATTTACAGTCATTCCACTGCTGGAGACGAGAGAAAGCTGAGCCTGATGGCGTGGAATTTTCACATACTCGACAGATCCAGTGTGCCGCTTTGTCTTGTGGTCATACGTTTCGACCGACTTTGGTATACGGGTGGGATTACCAAGGACCGTGTCCGCCAGGTAGGCATTCAAAGCTGTTTGCTTATCGTGGTCGAGACAAACTTCTACCGTAAAGGTAATATTTTCAAGCACCAACCAGTCATATTCAATCATTGTATATCCCAATCCAAACAAGTCATCTTTGTACTTGTACCAAATGTCCTGATCGTAATATTTGTGCCTAAGCTCAAAAGGGTTGGTGACTGTAGTTGACTCGGCATCATCATTGCGATTACTATTACTCTGTTGTTGTTTGTGCGGCCGTAGATCATCGATGGTATCAAAAAGCTCTTTCGTAATGGAATCGTTGAACTGTCGCACGGGGGTCAAAAAATCGATGTTTGACACGTAACGTTTCGGAACTAAAAATCTCTTCCCGTAATGATCGGTGACATCTGGATCATATCCTTTGTACAGTGGAGCAAAGTTGTAATACGTGGCAGATTGCTGTTCTGGCAATTCTTCACTTACAATGACAGTTCCAAACAAAAATAGCCAATCCTTGTACTTCTTGTTGGCTACGAGAGTTTCCAATCCTTTGAGAATCGTGCAAACCTCTTCACATTCATCATCTTGATCAGTGTCATGAGAATTGGTACCGGTGAATGATGCGGTCGCAGTCTCAAACACGTACGCGCCATCTTTACCACGAAAAAAGAATTCGGGGGCAATGAAAATCTTAAGAATATGTTCTTCCTTGTCAGTCTCTGCCTCAACTGTGGCAGCATGTGCCTTTTCTACGGCGTCAGTCATGATTTGCAGTCGATGCTGTACATCGATCTTTGGATCTTCGTCTCCCAGGTAGCACTGCCACAGATTTATCTGTGTGAGCGAAACATGGTCCAGCAAGTCGTCCTCATTGAAATCGTCGGCCTTTCCGTAATTACTGTGAATACATTCGGGATTGTGCTTGAATTGCGAGACATCCGTCGAATTATTAGTAATTATTACGGGAGCTCCTCCCGTATATATCTGAAAGCCCATGGCTTGAAACTTTGTGTACTTGGATTGCGAGGAAGGAATGCTTTGTAGGTTATCCGAGTGCGAGTGCTGGTGCGAGCTGGAACCCGAGTGTTGTTGGATAAAGTCTCCATATTCATTGATAGTAACAGCTGACGTGCTGGTGCTGGTAGGTGTAGCCGCTGTAACTGTCGCTCCTGAGTGATCAGTTTGCCTGCTTTGGAAAACCAAAAAGCAAGCCAAAGCCACCAAAAGACCACCAAAAATGTCGGCGAAACGGCGAATTTGTATATTCCTCAAATTACTGCCATCACTGGCGCTATTGGCATCACTGGCGCTATTGGCATCACTGGCGCTATTGGCGATACCGAGGAGAAAGGACTCTTCGTCGGAAAATGGGATATTGGTGGATAGCTTGTTCGTTTTGTTGTGCATTTTGTTGTGCATTTTGCTGTGCATTTTCTAGACGGGGTTGTGTGATGTGAGATGCAAGTAGTTCTCTAAGGTTTTGAACGTCCCCGACTATTACGAGGGAACTTTACTACTGAGTAGGAAGGGATAAACTTCCAAGGATGATCCAACGAGCGCGCTCTTTATGTAGGCTAGAGCTAGCTGGGCGCTAGCTGTAGTAGTAAAATCGAAAGATCCTAAAAGATATTCGTTTCAACAATAAATCCTCGCCCGGGAAGACTGTATTGTGTGAACATATTCCGCCCGCGGTTTTAGAAAATTCGAGCTAGAGTAGACTACGAGTACTAATCTAGCTATTACTGTAGCTACTGTAGCTAGAGTCACCAACCACCCTAGCCAGTGGGTGACCTATGAAAGTTTTATTTGTGTGGTACTGATAAATATTTAGCTTACTATTTTAGAAGTAGAGTACTGAAAATTTGTATACTCAAGTCTTAAGTTGGGACCTCCGACCTCGAATTCCATCCGAGATAAATATTGTATTTAGCTTACTATTTTCAAAGTGGGGAGTACTAAAGTTTTCTATAATCAAACTTAACTCGGGGTCCATGGACCTCGTGCACTGTGGAGAGAAAAATACTAAATTCTTAGCACAGACCTTGGACCTCTTATTGGTAGTAGACTATTTCAGGTTACGACAATTATCATAGGTCCTCCACCACATACTTCTTGTTAATGTAGAAAGTGTACTGGAGTCTACACC
>Ga0100394_1001552_pt1 | contig 19040 bp, 15 predicted proteins | sample CryGeymeta201518_FD_81549 | JGI IMG/M metagenome (GOLD analysis project Ga0100394, IMG submission 81549) | Groundwater microbial communities from Crystal Geyser aquifers in Utah, USA - Crystal Geyser metaG 2015-18 | ecosystem: Environmental > Aquatic > Deep subsurface > Groundwater | place: USA... | reverse complement strand
AGACCCGTTAATCGTTAGTCTTGACAATAGTCCGGCTAAACTCACCGATAGCCAAACTGAGTTTGATTTATTCAGTAATGGCAGTAGTGTGCAGTTGCCGCAGCTGGCGGCGCAGCAGTTTTATCTGGCATACGATCGTAACAAAGACCAACAGGTAAATAATGGTACTGAGTTGTTTGGCCCGCAAAGCGGCCAGGGTTTTGCCGAACTGGCAGAATTTGATGACAACGGCAACGGCTTTATCGATCCGGGCGATGATATCTGGCAGTACTTGTATTTGTGGCGACCACAACAGCAATTGCTCAGTATGACAGAAGCCAAACTGGGCGCTTTCTCTGTAAGTTCTGCCGCCACACCAATGCCATTATTGGATAAGCAACAGCAGCAGTCCGGTGAGATCCAACGCAGTGGTCTGGCGTTTACAGAGAATGCCAGGCCCGTTTTGGTACAACAGATAGATTTGGTGGTGTAGTAGTTGGCAATTAACACTATAAAAATCGACGTACCCTAAACCAACCGTTGACGGCATGGATGCCGGACAAATTCGCACGGAGCGAATTTGAACAGCCCCGCTGGCCCAACGGGCAAACTTCACAGATGAAGTTTGTAATCGAGCCTACAGGGACGTATTCACGGCGTGTTGGTGTGGGTAAGACGGTTCTTTTGGGGCAACTAAACGCTAGCTTTTATCCTGATTTTCCAAAAAATCTTTAAATTCTATGGTGTATAGCTTTAACAGCACCAATGTCAGGGCAAAAATAATCGGCCCGTAGATCACACCGATTAAACCAAACAGTTGAATACCACCAATTAGCGATAAAAAAATCAGCAGCGTATTCATACCTGCACTGTCCTGCATAAGCAACGGCCGTAGGAAATTATCAATAGAGCCCACTACTATCGCGCCCCACAATGCCATAAACAGCGCCCATGGCCAGTCGCCTGTAAGCAACAAATACAAGCTAGCAGGTATCCAGATAAGCGCCGTACCCACCACAGGTATAAAAGAAGCAAATGCCATCATCGTACCCCAGAACAACGCGGGTAAACCAACAATGGCCATGGCAATACCACCGGCAAAGCCCTGAGCTATTGCCGTTAAAAATGAGCCCATAACTGCAGAGCGCGCCACTTTTTTGGCCTCGTCTAACAAAGCCTCTTCCTGCGAGCGTGACAGCGGCAACACCCAATGCAGAGTGTTTACCACTTTGTCGTGATCACGTAGTAAAAAAAACAGAATAAACAGCATCAAAATAAAACTGAATAATAAGCCCGTGACATCGCCTAGCAACTTAGTGCTTAAATTCAGCAATTCTTTACCAAAACCGGAAGCAAACTCGGTAAGTTGCTGCACCAAGCCTTGGCCGCTAATGTTGGCGGAAGGAAGTAACTGATTAATTTTATCCTGCGCACCTTGTAACAATGGGTGCTGTATTAACTGCTCGGCACCACCGCTGTTAAGCCAGGTGTAGCTTTGCTTGGTAAACGCAACGCCCTGCTGCACTATAGCAGTGAACACCAATGACACCGGCACAACAATGACCACGACCAACAATAAGCACGAGATGCTAGCTACCAGGTTAGGCCTGTCAGGAATTTTTCGCTCAATATACTGATGCACCGGAAAACATAACAACGACAACACAAATGCCAGTACTATGGCGCCAACATAAGGTGCCACCAACAGATAACTGGCGTAAAGCGCCAGCAATAAAGCGCCAATTAACACATAGTGCCGCGATTCAGTTTTAAAAGCTTGTTTCATATATCACACTCCCTTGCTTAAAATGGTTAAGGCGCAACCTGCTGCAGAATTAAGCCACAAATATAAGCACCATAGGTACCGAGGCCATAACCCAACACGGCGAGTAATACACCAACCGGAGCCAGTGACGGATGGAATGCCGCAGCCACCACCGGGGCAGAAGCTGCTCCACCTACGTTAGCCTGGCTACCCACCGCCATATAAAACATCGGTGCTTTAATCAGTTTGGCGACCAGCAATAGAAGCCCGGCATGGACGGCCATCCAGATAAGACCAACCAAGAACATCAATGGGTAATCCAGAATAGCGGTAACATCCATATGCATACCAATGGTTGCCACAAGGATATACAAAAAAGCGGAGCCCACTTTGGACGCACCAACGGCTTCTAAACTACGCAACTTGGTGGTAGATAAAAATAAGCCTACCGTTGTGGCAATAACCACCAGCCAGAAAAAGGTACTGGTGAGGCTATACATCGCAAGATGCGGCGCAACCTGCTCAATCCAGGGTGCAATAATGTCGGCCAGGGCATGAGATAAGCCGGTAACACCAAAGGCAACAGCGATAATCAGCATAATGTCTTTTAACTGAGGTATACGCGAGTTTTGCGCTTCATACTGCTCTATTTTTTTGCGCAAATTTACAATGCCGCTGGTATCGGCGCCGTTTTTACGATCAAAAAACTCAGCCCGACTGGCAATAAATAACAACACGGCCATCCAGACATTCGCCACCAGTACATCAACGGTAATCATAACCGAGAAAATACTACCATCGACATTAAACACTTCCTTCATTGCCGCCTGGTTAGCACCACCGCCAATCCAACTGCCGGCAATGGTAGTCATACCACGCCAAACATCACCACCAAGCTGCTCGGGGAAAAAATAGCCCATGCTAACCAGTGCTATTGGTCCACCAATCACTATGCCGGCAGTACCGGTTAAAAACATAATTAACGCTTTAGGCCCAAGCCCAATTATCGCTTTGAAATCAACACTTAATGTCAAAAGCACCAGGCTTGCGGGTAATAGATAACGCGATGCCATTTTGTACAACGACGATCCTTCTCCATCAATAATGCCAAAGGTATTAAACAACGACGGAATGAAATAGCAAAGCAGCAACGCTGGCACATAGGTATAGAATTTTTTGAAAAATGGGTTATCGCTATGGCTGGTGTAAAACACCGCACCAAGGATCACGGCCATTAAACCAAGCACCACGGCATCATTGGTGATTAGTACACTGGATTCTTGCATAGGGAGACCTGAATAATGATGATTATTATCTGAAATTAGCTGGCATCAAAATACCACAGGGGCGTGACTGAGCAAAGCGGCGCAAGATAAGCAGCATCCAGCATGCGCTGACGACGCACTGGACAGGTTGTATTAAATAGATTTAGCGCTCAGTGCGATTTGCTCAAACTCAACACCATCCCAGCCGCTTCTGATGAAATTACGAATATTTTGATGATCAGTACCCTTAGGGCTATCTAATACTGCACGATAATAATCGCCAAACAAAAACAAGGTTTGTGGCGCAGACAACTGATGCAACAAACCAAATGCCAGTATTTTGCAGGAGCCATTATTTTCACCCGCACTGCTGTATAGCTCACCATTTTTAAACGCTGTCGGCGTAAAATCATATAACGCATCAATCAATGAAATACTTTGCTCAAAACTAATGGTTTCCGGTTCAGTACTTAATTGAATAAAAAAATGTTCTAACATAGTTCCCCCTGCCCCATTCCTTTTTAAGGACTCGCGTAATACGCAGATACTAAGCCTGGGCGGTATCATAAGGCAATAAGCCAAATGTCGGCGCACAACATATTTTTTATTCAGTGCCGGATCTGGCTAATTCATTCCAACGTGCCTGATATAATCAGGCAACACCTAACTTATGGAGCATAACGTGATCAACGCCGATACCTGCCATCAAGCACGGCTGGCACGCGATGCCCGTTTTGATGGCCTGTTTTACACTGCTGTAAAAAGCACTGGTATTTATTGTCGCCCGATTTGCCCAGCACGCGCTCCGGCTGAGCAGCAGGTAACATATTACCCTTCAGCGGCTGCGGCCAGCGCCGCAGGATATCGCCCTTGTTTACGTTGTAGGCCAGACAGCGCGCCGGGTTCAGCGGCCTGGCAAGGTACTAATACTACCTTACAACGAGCGCTACGACTTATTGACGACGGCTGTCTGCAACAACAAAACCAAAGTGAACTTGCCAGTCGACTTGGTATCAGTGAACGGTATTTACGCAAGCTATTTCAGCAACAGCTTGGCCTATCACCAAAACAGTATGCTTTGGCACAGCAGGTATTATTTGCCAAAAAATTATTACACGAGACTGCGATGCCAATTAGCAGCATTGCATTTCAGGCAGGTTTTAATAGCGTTCGCCGTTTTAACGATGCTTTCAAACAACAGCTCAAACTGAGCCCACTGACAATTCGCCGCGCCAACAAAACAACGCCCAATACGTTGCAATTATCGCTTAGTTACCGCCCGCCACTCGCGTGGCAACAGATGCTGGATTTCTGGCGAGACCGCACACTTGATGGCATTGATAGTGTTAACGGGCAATGTTATGGCCGGACATTTACATTTTTACAGCAGCCCGGCTGGTTTGAAATATCACCGGGACAGCACAATAGTTTGCGCCTGGAAGTACATTGGAACGGCAAACAAGGCTTGTTCAAGTTAATTAATCAAATACGTCGTTTGCTGGATTTAGATGCCAACATGCTGCAAATTGAGCAGCAACTAAGTCGCCATACTTTGTTTAGCAATGGCATTATACCGGGACTACGTATTCCTGGTGTTTGGGACAGCTGGGAAGCAGGTGTCCGTGCTGTGTTAGGACAACAAGTTAGCGTGGCCGGTGCCAGAACACAGCTCAACCGGTTAATACAGGCATTAGGCCAACCACAGCCGGCTGACCGGCGGTTGTTTCCAACACCGCAATCTGTAGTACAAAGTGATTTGCAAATGATTAAAGTCCCTCAAGCGCGGCGTGAAACGTTGAGAGCACTGGCGCAATTTGTAATGGAAAACCCAGATGCCGCACCTGAACAGTGGCTGCCGATTAAGGGTATTGGTCCTTGGACAGTAAGCTATGCCAGGCTACGTGGTTTGTCGGATAGCGATATCTGGCTAGGCGGTGATTTAGGTGTGAAAAAAGCGCTGGCCAAAGCGGGAGTCAACAATGATATCAGTGCATTAGCGCCCTGGCGCAGTTATGCCACGTTTCAATTATGGTTTAGTTTGGGAGCATAAAATATGTATTGCCAGTTTATTAGCAGCCCGCTGGGACACATCAAAATAACTGCCAATGCCGATGGCATAACTGAAATCATGTTCAGCAGTGCAACTGAACATAGTACCCCGTCACGTTTTACCGAGTTAGCGGCAACACAATTGCAAGCTTACTTTGCCGGAACGCTGCAGCAGTTTACGTTACCTCTGGCTGCAAGCGGAACACTGTTTCAGCAACACGTTTGGCAAGCACTATGTGAAGTGCCCTTTGGTATGACCTGCAGTTATGCCGATATCGCCAGACGTATTGGCAATAACAACGCTGTACGTGCTGTTGGTAGTGCAAATGGCCGCAACCCTATTGCTATTGTAGTGCCGTGTCATCGGGTTATTGGCGCCAATGGCACCTTAACCGGGTATGCCGGAGGGCTGGAGAAAAAAGCCTGGCTGCTAAAACACGAACAGCGCCTGTAGGCGCTGTTCGTGTTTTAGCGTTAACTTAATTAAAACTGATATGACACACCAAAACGGAATTCATTTTTGGTATCACCGCTATTTAAAGCAATGTTGCTTCTTATCGCCCAGTCAGGACTGAGGAAAAAGGCAATACCACCGGTAAAACTGCCATGATCATCACCTATGGAGTGATAAGTCGCTTCTGAGTACAACTCAACCTGAGGTGTTAATGGGTGACGAACACCAACACCGCCATAACCGCCGGTTTCATCAGCGTCGCCTGACACATTATCAATACCCACTAGAATATAGGTCTGAGTTGCCGGTGAAAAATCTAACTTAAACCCCGTTAAATAGTTAACGCCGGCTTGCACCACATTTACGTCAAACGGACCACTAGATAAACGGCTGTATGTACCATCTACTACCCAGCGGCCGTCAAGACGATAAGAGCCCTCTATATAAGGACCATCGCCCGCAGCGTCAGTGTACCCTGCGCCGACATAATCCCATTTAATATTGGCCTGTGCGCCTGCAGCAAACACTGCAGTTATAATTCCCGCTAAAAACAATGACTTTTTCATGTTGTTACTCCGTGTTATCCAACATACAACCTAGTGTGGTGGCACTTTATTTAAGTGTCGCCAGTTTAGCGTCTGCGAATTAACACCGGCTGAACTGTGCATTGCCCCTAACATTCGTTTTAATAGAAAGTTTTAAGGCAAATTATGCCATTTTCATTTCAATTTTACTGATGTTTAATAAGACAAATATTATGGAGGCCAATATGAGCGCACGTACCTTACAACGATTGATCCCATCGGCTGCCGCATCAGATGGCGCAGGGGTAAAAATTAAACGTAGCCTGGGGCAAAATCCACAAACCCGGCTGGATCCATTCCTGATGCTTGATTTCTTTGGCTCTGATCAACCCGGCGATTATATAAAAGGCTTTCCCCCTCACCCTCACCGAGGCTTTGAAACGGTAACCTATATGCTAGACGGCCATATGCTGCATCAGGACCATTTGGGCAATCAAGGCCACTTAAAAAGTGGCGGAGTACAATGGATGACAGCAGGTCATGGCATTATTCACTCGGAAATGCCGCAACAAGAAGCCGGTGTAATGCAAGGTTTTCAGTTGTGGCTAAACCTGCCGGCAAAAGAAAAAATGAAGCCCGCAGCCTATGTGGATATATTGCCAGAACAAATACCGCAAATTGCTATCGGCCAAGGCAAAGCAAAAGTGATTGCAGGCACTTTGCATCTTGCTGATTTACAGCAAAGCGGCCCTATTACAGGCTTAACAACTGACCCACAATACTATGACTTGCACCTACGCAGCGGCCAAACTATTACGCTGCAATTACCAAGTGCCTACAATGCGTTTTTATATCCTTATGTTGGCAACATTAACGTTAAAGATGACTCTGGATCGCGCAAAATACCGCAACATCATGCTGGCGTGTTAACCCTTGGTGATGAATTAACTATTCAGGCAGAGCAAGATTGTCAGCTGCTATTATTGGCGGCAATGCCGATAGGTGAACCTATCGCGCAATATGGTCCGTTCGTTATGAACACCATGGCTGAAATTGAACAGGCTATAAACGATTATCAACAGGGTAAACTTACCGCTGCAGGCGCAGCACAAAAAATCACGCTGACACAATAAGTAACAGACAACGCCATGAAAAACGGGATTTTACTGTCATGGCGTTTTATACTAGCTGCTTTGGGATAATAGAGACTGCAGCATGCAACTTATTGGTATTATCGGCGCAATGGAGCCAGAAGTGGCGTTGTTACGCCAGCAAATCAGCGATGTCACCACCACTGAACTAGGTAGTTATACCTTTTACTGTGGCACCTTATCAGGTGTCAACGTGGTGCTGGTGCAATCTGGTATTGGCAAAGTCGCATCAGCACTGGCCACCGCGTTACTTATTCAACATTTTAAACCTGAAGCGGTGATCAATACCGGTTCAGCTGGCGGCTTCGACCCAGAGCTCAATGTGGGTGATGTCGTCATAGGTACAGAAGTTCGCCACCATGATGTCGATGTTACCGCCTTTGGTTATGAGATAGGCCAGGTACCGCAAATGCCGGCAGCCTATATAGCGCACCCAAGCTTAGTTATCGCAGCAGAACAAAGCATCGCCGCATTAGGCTTTTGTAAAACCAAGAAAGGATTAATTGCAACCGGGGACAGCTTTATTTGCGATCCAAGCCGGATAGCCATAATACGGCAGCAGTTTCCCACCATGCTTGCCGTTGAAATGGAAGGTGCAGCCATTGCCCAAGTTTGCCATATGCTGCAAATGCCGTTTGTCGTGATCCGCAGCCTAAGCGATATTGCCGGTAAAGAGTCGCCGCAATCTTTTGAGGCATACCTTGAAGTCGCCTCTAAGCACAGCTCAGCCATGGTGCTTGAATTACTGCGTCGGTTAAACGCCGTTGTTCTATAACCTAAGCTGGCCCGAAGGCCTGTCAGCTTACCCAGCGTTAGTGGTGCTGGTTGTTGTGGTTGCAAGGTTGCTGCCTCTGCCGCCGCTTTATCATCCCCTGACGCTGTTTCGCTTGTTGGCACAGCAATTAGGTAAAAAGGTCAACCCGGACCCTTCCAGATCACGGCAGCAATTGATGATTTCCGGTGCACTTGCCATGTTGGTTATCTGGCTGCCCATTATGGCATTATTGTATAGCCTGTATTGGTTTTCCGAGCTGCCTTTAGTGCTTGATGCTTTGTTACTGTATTGCGGCCTGGACTGGCACACTCAGCAACAACAAGCGCTAGTTATTCAGCGGCAGTTGCAAGCCGGCCAGTTAACTCTGGCACGAGAACAAGCCAAGCAGCTATTGTGTCGCCGCACAGCCCCCCTAAGCGAAATGGGATTAAGTAAAGCCTTGATAGAAAGCCTGACGTTGCGTTCAGCCAGTCAATTAATTGCGGTCTGCTGCTGGTTTTTAATCGGTGGTGGCCTTGCGGCTATCGGTTATCGTCTGCTCATAGAGATGCACCAACAATGGAATATAAAGCGCTCGGCACATCGCTATTTTGGTGTAACGGTCGCGCTATTAGCAAACCTGACCAGTTTTATACCAAAACTAATAAGCGTAAGCTTGCTGGCATTTCAGCACGGTATATTGCAATGCTACAGACAATGCCGTCAGCCTAAAATGAATCTTAGCTCCGGTTCGTATTGGCTGCTATGCTGTGCCAGTGTGGCAGTTCAACGTAATATCGGTGGCCCGGTATTTTACAATGAACACAAACTGCAGCGCAGTAAAATGCTGCAAGGCACAGATCCCAAACCAACGGATATAGCGCGTATTATCAAACGGTTGCACTTTGTTCATCTATATTTATATGTGCTCATTATGACAACCAGCTTGCTACAGCTAGTGTGGCTGCAGACTAACTGATATCTGCATCAAGGTTACGGAGCGCAACACTGGACAAGTTAAGCCTTCTCGTTATATGTTTTCCACCTATGATAGATGTAGCAACTATAACTTTAACAACGCTACCCTAAGGGAGTACGAGTGAATTTTTTGCCGCACCTTTTGTGCTACTTTGCCTTTAGTTTACTGTTAACGCTAAGCTCTGCGGTAGCATCACCCCTGTTGCGGCCGCTGACTCCGGATCAAGGCTTATCGCAAGGTTCTATCCGCGATTTATTGCTCGATAAAGAGGGCTTTTTATGGCTGGCAACCGATGGTGGCGTTAACCGCTACGACAGTACTTCAGTAACCCACATCACAGCACAGGGTTATCAGCTCAAGGCGCTGTCTTTCTCCAGTTTATTGCAAGACTCTAGTGGTAAAATCTGGGCATCGTCGGACCATGCCGGTATTTATCGCTTTAATCAGGATAAAGCGCTATTTGAATTGTTTATGCCGATGCCCACAGAGCCAAATTCAGAACTACCGGTGCCGCATAATATTGCTGCCGTATTGGAATATGATACTAACACCCTGCTGTTTGTTATGGACGATGCTCTCTATCGATTACCATTGGATACCGCAGTACCGGAACGTATTTTTAGTTTATCTGAGCAGGGTATAGAAAATGGATGGCTACGCACTGCCGCAGTGGTTAATGGACATATATTTATTGCTGCTTTTAATGGCATATATCACTTTGATACCGCATCAAAAGAAGCGACAAGGTTGCCACATCTTACAGCCTCAATGTCGACTTCAGAAAAGAGTAAAATTGAAGATCAGCAGCATGTTAAACAGCTGAAATTTAAGCATAACCGGCTTTGGATTGGTACAGTAGAGGGCTTATACAGTATTGGCCTTGCTGATATTGAAGCGTACTTAGAGCACGACGTTACTTATACCCCTCTGCAGCATATTGCTCGCCAAAACATCTGGCAACTGCTGTGGCAGAACGAACAAGCATTAGTGGCGACAGAACAAGGTTTGTTTAGCTTGTCGATAGCGGATAAATCACTTACAAACGTTATTCGCTTTACAGATAGTGATTTGGATCTTTTTGACAACAATATTATTGATTTTGTCGCCGACAAATACGGCGGTTATTGGCTTGGGTCTCGAGATGATGGCGCCTTTTATTGGCATCCCCGTGGCAATGCGTTTAGCAATATAACCCGCAGCTATGCCGTTGCTTCAGGTCTAAGCAATGAGAAAGTGTTTAGTCTTGCCGTACAAGAGAGTAACACGCTTTGGATTGGCACTAACAACGGGTTAAATCAGGTTGATTTAACCACAAACAACGTGCAGCAGTATCTGGTAAACCCAGATACGAAGGCGATTTTTCACGGCGGTACCATATATCAAATTTATCCTGACGCGCCCGGAAAGCTATGGCTATTGTCTGCACTGGGGCTGCGTTATTTTGATTACATCACCAACACCCTGACAATGCCACCGGCTAACGATGATAAAGCTGCGAGGATATTGGCTGAGCAAACAAGTTTTATCTATCGCACCGACGAGCAATTTTACCTCTATGCGAATAATGCGTTTTTCATTTATACGCCTAAAAAGGCTGACCTCACAGCGTTGCCGGAGCTAGACGGGGTATTTTCCGCTAGCCTGTTTGGTGGCTTTATTGGTGAGGTTTCAGCAAACGGGCAACTGTTACTATCAGCAGCAGATCAACTCTGGCTGTATGACACTGAGCGAAAACAAGCTCGTATGTTTTATCAGCATCCGCAATTTAAACCCGAACTTAACCGCCAAGCCGATGGGTTGGTCATTGATCGAAATGGCGTGCTGTGGATTGGTTGCTATGGCCTGGGTCTCTTCGCTTTTGACCGTGAAAGCCTAACATTGCAGCATCATTTTGATAGCAGCAATGCTTTATTATCCGACGATGCGTATGCCTTACAAACAGATGCAGAAGGGAACATTTGGTTTTCATCACACATTGGTATTTCCCGGTTGAACCCTGACACGCTCCAAATTGAACATTTTAGCAAAGCCGATGGCTTACCGACTTACGAATACAATGGCACAGCGTCGGCAAAGTTGCCTGATGGTCGTTTGGCCTTCGGTAGTATGCGTGGCGTTACGCTGGTTACGCCTTCAGACTTAACAACAGAACATGAGCGCCCTACAGCCATGATTACGGGTATCAGTGTTCAAGCTGGGAAACTTTCGGCACTTAACGGCAACTTAAATGAGCGGCATATCACCTTGTCATATCAGGATTTGGGTATAACGTTAAATTTCAGCAGTATGAATTTTCGTGACGCGCACAAAATGCAATATCGCTTTTGGCTTGAAGGCCAGCGAGAATTGCAATATCCCATTCAGACCAGCAGCAAAGTGGCTTTTCCTCAATTGGAAAGTGGTGACTATGTCTTCAATGTGGTGTCAATATCTCCCACAAATGGCTTGGAAAGTACGCCTGCCCGTTTATTTTTGCACGTATTACCCAGTCCCTGGTTGTCAAACTGGGCACTGGCAGCCTATTTTCTATTGGCAATGTTTGCGGCCTTTCGCTTCTATCAGTACCGCCGTCGTCAACATGACGAAATAACAGCGGCCCACGAAAAAGTACAACAAAGTGCGCTACGTATGATGCAAGCATTGGCGTCGGTCAACAGTGGTGCCTGGGAGTGGAATGCCAGCACTGATCAACTATTTGCCAAACGTATTTACAATATGCTGGGTTATTCAGAGCAATTAAATCCACTTAGTCTGCAGCAACACATTAGCCTTATTCATCCGGATGACGTGCAAAACTTCAATAACCAATGGCAGCGGTTTTTGCAACAACCAACATCTGGCTTTGACTGTACTTATCGTTTACAGCATAAAGACGGCAATTGGCTTTGGTTTCGCGATATCGGAAAAGCTACGGACATGGTGCACGTTGATAATGTCACTAAAGTTATTGGTACTTACAGTAATATTACTGAAACCCGGGCGAATCAGGAAAAGGCGCGCTTATTTGGTGAAGCCTTCCAACAAACGCGCGACTGGGTGGTTATTTTAGATAGCCATCAACGTGTTATTGCAGCCAATCAATCTTTTACTACGGCTTTTGGCAATATAGAGCAGTATTTGGACCAACCCAGAGTGCATCATTTGGGTATTAGCCTTAAACGACGCCGGTTTTACACCAAGCTACTGCGTGAACTGCAAAGTGGTGAACATTGGCAAGGTGAAGAACAAGTTATAACACCTGATGGCCGTGAGCGGCCAACCCTGATCAATATCAGCGCTATTGGTGAGCAACAGCAACAAACTTTTTTTGTGCTGGTGTTTACCGACATCACCGCACAAAAAATGGCAGAAGACGAACTTCGCTATCTGGCCAACTACGATGCTCTTACCGGTTTGCCGAACAGGGCACTGCTCATGGATCGCATTTACCATGGCATTGATCAAGCCAAGCGAGACAAACGCAGCCTGGCATTGTGTTTTATCGATCTGGACCGGTTTAAACAAATTAATGACTCTCTTGGTCATGATGTCGGCGACTTATTGCTAAAAGAAGTTGCCCGGCGACTTACTGAGGCTTTACGGGACAGCGATACCGTAGCACGCTTAGGCGGGGACGAATTTGTTGTGCTACTGGAAGGCTATAAAAATGAAGACAACATTAGCCACGTCGCCCGAAAAATGCTCACCGTAGTGGGTGAGCCAATGCAATTAGCTACTCATACCGTAGGCGTTTCACCCAGTATTGGTATTGCCGTCTATCCGGATGATGCAATAAATGCAACTGAGTTACTCAAACATGCTGACGTTGCGATGTACCACGCGAAAGAAGCGGGTCGTAATAACTTCCAGTTCTTTACCGAAGAAATGAACGAGAAAGCCCATATGCGGCTGGCAAAAGAAACCCGCTTGCGCAACGCCTTGCACAATGATGAGTTCATTAACTATTACCAACCCATAATCAACAGTCAGACCCGACAAGTTGTCGGCGCCGAAGTATTACTGCGCTGGCAAAGCGCCGAAGGTATGGTTTCACCGGCAGAATTTATCCCGCTGGCAGAAGAACTACGCTTAATTATCAACATGACGCAGCAAATATTAGAGCGGGCACTCAGCGCATTAAAACAGTGGCATAACGATGGCCACCAAATTTATCTGTCGGTCAATTTGTCAACGCAACATCTTGAGCAACCTGCATTAGCGGAACAGACTCGCGCCTTACTGAAAAAATATGAACTACCAGCCAGCTGCTTGCGCTTTGAAGTCACTGAAAGCGCCCTAATGAGAGATCATCAAAGTGCAATAGACACCATGCTGGCATTAAGTAAGTTAGGCGTACAACTGGCACTGGATGACTTTGGAACAGGTTATTCCTCATTAAAATATTTAAAAGAACTGCCAATCGATGGGATTAAAATTGACCGCAGTTTTGTTAAAGACATCGGTATAGATAACAGCGATGAGACCATTATCGAAGCAATGCTTAGCATGGCCGGCAGTCTGGGCATGTATTGCGTAGCAGAAGGGGTTGAAACTGAACAACAGCTGGCATTTTTTAACCGGCGAGGTTGCTATCTTATCCAAGGTTTCTTATTTGCTAAACCTATGCCGGCAGAAGCACTATTGACATTTTTACAGCACGAACATGACAATCTTTAATATGGCTGCGGCAAATGGCTGACCTTACGAGGTAATTCACAAACGTCACCGGTCTGTTATCTGTTTGGGCTCTGTTATACTTGGCGCCAAACAACGCCTGCTGGATATCTATGCTATCGCCGTTAGTGCAAGGTGCTCTACTTTTATTGCTTGCTGAAGCTTGCTTTGCGGGTATCGGTGCAATTGTAAAGTTTACCAGCAGCACAGCATCTGAAGTTCAGGTGGTGTTTTTCCGCAACTTTTTTGCCTTGTTGTTAATGCTGCCTTTCTTATATCAACACGGTTTTAGTTTACTTAAAACCAAACGCTGGTACCTGCATTTAAGCCGTGCTTTAACCGGTATTATCTCTATGTATTGCTTTTTCTATGTGCTGGCGCGATTACCCCTTGCGCAAGGTATGCTGGTATTACTGCTATCCCCCTTTATCGTACCGATTATTGCACGATTTTGGTTAAAAGAGCGCCCAAGTCGGCTGACGTTATTTGGCATTTTACTAGGTTTTGTTGGTGTTATGCTGGCGTTACCGGTTAATTTTGGCAATACCGATGCCATCTTATTAGTAGGGCTTTTATCTGCTGCGTTGGTTGCCATTACCAAAACCACGATTCGCTATATGTCTGATACTGAACCTGCAGTACGAATTGTATTTTATTTTTCGCTGTTAACCGCTGTCTTATCAGCTATTCCAGTGCCTTTTTATTGGCAGCCGTTGAATGGCTCAGTCTGGTTAGCTTTTGTTGGTATGGGTATTTTAGCGGCAATAGGTCAACTGGCGATGACACGCGCTTATGCTCTGGCACCCGCCAGTGATATAGGTATGTGGACATACAGCAGTGTTATTTTTGCCGGCCTGTTTGGCTACCTGTTTTGGCAGGAACCTGTCACGTTAGCCTGGTTTGGCGGCGTACTGGTTATTTTTTATGCTGGCTATATTACAACCCGCCAGAGACTGCTGTAATAATTCGACGAACAGGGTCGTTGCAGTGCTGAAAAGCCATTTTCAGCCAATGCTGGCAACACAAGCGTGAACAGGCTAAAATACGCTCCTTTTTTCCAAGTGACAATACAGGTAACAACGCGCAATGGGCAAAAAGCTGCACATTAAAACCTGGGGCTGCCAGATGAACGAATACGATTCATCTAAAATGGCAGACCTTTTGGATGCTACTCATGGCTATACACTGACTGAAGACGCAGAAGAAGCAGATGTTATTTTGCTAAATACCTGTTCTATTCGTGAGAAAGCACAGGAGAAGGTATTCCATCAATTAGGCCGCTGGCGTCCGCTGAAAGAGAAGAACCCTGAGCTGGTTATTGGCGTGGGCGGCTGTGTCGCATCGCAAGAAGGTAAAGCGATACGTGAGCGAGCACCTTATGTCGATATCGTATTTGGCCCACAAACGCTGCATCGTTTGCCTGAAATGATTAATGCCGTAAAAGGCTCAAAGTCACCCGTTGTTGATGTTTCTTTTCCAGAAATTGAAAAGTTCGACCGCTTGCCAGAGCCTAAAGCAGATGGTCCAAGCGCTTTTGTGTCTATTATGGAAGGCTGTTCCAAATACTGCACCTTCTGTGTGGTGCCCTATACGCGTGGTGAAGAAGTTAGCCGACCGCTGGATGATGTATTATTTGAAATTGCTCAGCTGGCAGAACAAGGCGTACGCGAAGTTAACTTATTAGGCCAAAACGTTAACGCCTATCGTGGTGACAAATTTGACGGTACCTTGTGCCATTTTTCAGAGCTATTGCGTTTGGTTGCCTCTATTGATGGCATAGACCGCATTCGTTATACCACGTCGCATCCTGTTGAATTTACCGACGATATCATCGAAGTGTACCGTGATGTGCCTGAGCTGGTTGATCACTTGCATTTACCGGTACAATCAGGCTCTGACCGAATTCTTAACCTGATGAAACGTGGACACACGGCGTTGGAATACAAGGCTCAAATTCGCAAGCTAAAGCGTATCCGGCCAAACTTAAGCATGTCGTCTGATTTTATCATTGGCTTCCCGGGAGAAGACGATGTTGATTTCCAAGCCACAATGGATCTGATTCAAGCCATCGACTTTGACATGAGCTTTAGTTTTATTTACAGCGCGCGCCCGGGTACCCCGGCAGCTGATTTACCAGACGATGTTAGCGAAGACGCAAAAAAACAGCGCTTATATATCCTGCAAGATCGTATTAACCAGCAAGCCCTACGTATTGCGCGCGGCATGTTAGGCAGCGAGCAACGTATTTTAGTTGAAGGCCCATCCAAGAAAAACATTATGGAACTCACCGGCCGCACTGAAAATAACCGCGTTGTTAACTTTGAAGGCACGCCTGAGATGATAGGCCAGTTTGTCGATGTAAAAATTACCGATGTATTTAGTAATTCACTGCGCGGCGACCTGCTTAGAACAGAAAAGGAAATGGGCTTGCGTCGCGAAATTGCACCGCAGCAAATTCTTGCCCGGCAAAAAGCTGAACCGTTGACTGACAGCATTGGCGTTGCAACTTTTACACCTTAACTTATTCGGGGGCATTATTGCCCCCCTTTTGCATTGAGGCAGGCATTTGAGCACACCTTTATTTACCGCAGAGTTAATACTTGAAGAAGCCGATAGCCGGCGTCTAACGCAGTTATGTGGACCCTTTGACGATAACCTGAAACATATTGAACGCCGTTTACTGGTTGATATTAATCATCGCGACAATCAGTTGAAAATCTCTGGGCCTGAAGACAATGTGGCCGCTGCCCTAGATGTAGTTCAACAGCTTTATGACGCAACGGCTGCAGTTACGGCCGAATTAACACCGGAACAGGTGCATTTATTGATCAGTCAAAACTATGACATTCAGTATCAACAAGACAGTGATAACCGTGATTTCAGCCTGAAAACAAAAAAAGGACTGATTAAACCACGCAACCCAAACCAGGCGGCCTATGTCGGTAATGTGCTTAAACATGATGTCTGTTTTGGCATAGGCCCTGCAGGTACCGGTAAAACTTACCTGGCGGTAGCCTGTGCGGTTGACGCCCTGGAGCGCAACTTAGTGCGGCGCATTATTTTAACCCGCCCGGCGGTAGAAGCCGGTGAAAAGTTGGGTTTTTTACCTGGCGATTTAGCGCAAAAAGTTGACCCTTATTTAAGGCCACTTTATGACGCCTTGTTCGAGATGCTTGGTTTTGAAAAGGTCGAAAAGTATTTAGAACGCGGTATTATTGAAATTGCACCGCTGGCCTATATGCGCGGCCGCACATTGAATGATGCCTTTATTATTTTGGATGAAAGCCAAAACACTACAGTAGAACAAATGAAAATGTTCTTAACCCGTATTGGCTTTAGTTCTAAAGCGGTAATTACCGGCGATATTACCCAGGTCGACTTACCTCGCGGTCAGTACTCAGGTTTAAAACACGCTATAGATGTGCTAAGCGAGGTTACAGAAATTAGTTTTAATCACTTCACCGCCAAAGATGTGGTACGCCATCCCATCGTTCAACGTATTGTTATGGCTTACGAAGCACACGAGGCCGCCAAACTGGCAGCTAGTGCTATTGGCAAAGGTGACTAATGGCCATTACTTTAGATTTGCAACTGGCCTGCACAATAGACAAAATACCGGCTGAAACCCAGTTTCAGCAATGGTTAGAAGCAGCTATATTACCGTTTCAGACAGAAGCCGAAGTCACCATACGTATTGTTGATAACACTGAAAGCCAACAGCTTAATCTGGACTATCGTGGTAAAGATAAGCCCACCAATGTATTAAGCTTTCCTTTTCAATGTCCACCCGGTATTGAACTACCGTTGCTGGGCGATTTAGTCATTTGTGCTCCGGTGGTAATGCAAGAAGCGACAGAGCAAGGTAAAAGCCTGAACGCGCATTGGGCACACATGGTGATACACGGATGCTTGCATTTATTGGGGTTTGACCATATAAATGACGACGATGCTGAACAAATGGAAGCTGAAGAAGTTACCATATTGCAGCACCTAGGCATTACTAACCCCTATTTGTTGGATGACGAGTAGGTTTTTTTTGTTTTTTGGAGTAATAGTTCACCTATGAGTGACGACAATCCACACTCTAGTCGCGGTTCTGCCGGTAAAACCTGGTTAGATCGGATCGCCAGTATCTTTAATGCAGAACCACAAGATATTTCAGACTTACAAGACATCATCAGCGAGGCAGAAGTACGCAGCCTGATTGATGCCGATACCAAGAGCATGTTGCATGGTGTACTGGACGTATCCAATATGCGCGCACGTGACATTATGGTACCTCGCTCACAGATGGCCACGATCGATATTGACGATAACGTTGCCACCATGCTGCCCATTCTGATGGAAAATAACCACAGCCGTTACCCGGTCGTCAATGAAGATAAAGATCATATTGAAGGTATTTTGCTGGTAAAAGACCTGCTGCAATATGCGCTAGACCCCAATGTGACAGACTGGCACCTGCGCGATTTATTGCGCCCTGCGGTTATTATTCCAGAAAGCAAACGGGTTGATGCACTCCTAAAAGAGTTCCGGCAAAAACGTTACCATATGGCGGTGGTTGTAGATGAGTATGGTGGTGTATCAGGGCTGGTAACCATCGAAGATATTCTGGAGCAAATTGTCGGCGAAATTGAAGACGAGCACGACGATGAAGAAGAAAACGATATTAAGAAAATGGCGTCCCGGGTGTTTCAGGTAAGTGCGTTAACGCCACTGGACGAGTTTAACGAATCATTTAACACCCGTTTTGACGAAGAAGACGCAGATACCATTGGCGGTATTGTGCTTCATGCTTTCGGCCATATGCCAACTAAAGGCGAAAGCATTGAGCTTGAAGGCTTAACGTTCAAAGTAAGCAAAGCCAATAGCCGCCGCTTAGTGCAGTTACAAGTAATACGTGCAAAAGAGCCCGTAACCCCTGAGGAAAACTAGCCATTTTGCCTGCTGTCGTTTCTAAACTACACGCGGTTATTCCTCACCTGCTGCTAATACTAGCCGGTGGGGTAACCACGCTGGCTTTCGCGCCCTACACGCTATGGTGGCTACCGCTGGTAACGCTGGCGTTGCTGGTGTTTCTGCTACAGCGCGCGAATACTGCTAAGCAAGCTATGCTACTGGGTTTTAGCTTTGGCTTAGGCTGGTTTGGTGTGGGCATTAGCTGGGTACACATTAGCATTGATCAGTTTGGTGGCTTACCATTAGCCGGCAGTTTAGGCTTAATGGCGCTGTTGGTAGCCTATCTGGCTATCTTCCCGGCGTTGGCCAGTTGGTTAAGCCATAAACTGCGTTTACCGGTTGTGATGCCCCTGGTATTCGCGGCCAGCTGGACGTTAGCAGAATGGTTACGCAGCGTTGTTTTGACGGGGTTTCCATGGTTATCTTTGGGCTACAGCCAAACTTCAGCTGGCCTGAAAGATTTTGCCCCCCTCATCGGTGAAACCGGTATCAGCTTTTTATTAGTTTT
>Ga0100394_1001548_pt1 | contig 19089 bp, 16 predicted proteins | sample CryGeymeta201518_FD_81549 | JGI IMG/M metagenome (GOLD analysis project Ga0100394, IMG submission 81549) | Groundwater microbial communities from Crystal Geyser aquifers in Utah, USA - Crystal Geyser metaG 2015-18 | ecosystem: Environmental > Aquatic > Deep subsurface > Groundwater | place: USA... | reverse complement strand
TTTAGCCTGGCTGATAGTCAAGGTTTTACAGCAGCGCTACTAAACATTCTCGATAACGCGGCTGACGCTAGCCTGGCTAACAACAGTAATCAGCTAGAGCTGCAACTAAGCCTGGACAGCAGCGGTTTAAGCCTGCAGGTACGCGATTTTGGCGAAGGCCTATCTGATAGCCGGCTTGCTGAACTGGGTAAACTGCCGCAGCAAAGTGAGCAAGGCTTAGGCATAGGTCAGTTTCTTGCCAATATGTCGATTGAGCGCTTAAGCGGTAGTGTGCGCCGGCAAAATGCCGGCAACGGCACCTTAACACTGATTACGATGCCGCGCCCGCACACGGAGCCTGCCGCATGAAGCTGGTCATAGTGGATGATGATATCGCGCTGCTTAATGCGCTGTCGCGCCGCTTTAGCCAACGCGGTTTTACCGTAGTCAGCTTTGCAGAAGCCGTTACTACAGATCAGCTGGCTGCACAGCAAGCTGATACCTATTTATTAGATTTACGCTTTGCCAGCCAGTCAGGCTTAAGCTTTATTGCGCCGCTGCGCCAGGCGCTACCAGCTTGCCGTATTGTGTTGCTAACCGGCTATGCCAGTATTGCCAATGCGGTGCAGGCGGTAAAGCTGGGCGCCGATGATTATCTGACCAAACCGGTCGATTTGTTGCAATTGGAACAGGCCCTTCGTAGTGAATCTCAAGCCATTACCCACACTATGCAAGACACAGCCGCAGTGCTATCACCTGATCAACTGGAATGGGAGCATATTAACCGCGTGCTGTCCGAGCAAAACGGCAATATCAGCCGCACCGCAGAGTTGCTGGGCATGCACCGGCGCACCCTGCAACGAAAACTGGCCAAACACCGGCCATAAAACTATATCCGTTACTGTTGCCCGGCCATTTTTTGTAAAAACTGCAAGCGCTGCTGCTCTGCGGCATCAGGTTGCCAGGGCTCATCTGTTAATTGCTCTAAAGCAAAATATTCCAGTTGATAAAAGGGCTTGTCACTATCGCCATAACGGGTTGCTTCACCAGGGATCGCGGGACGGCGCTCTAGCACAAAGCTTCCGAGTAAATAGGGCCCACTTTGATGTTTTAATACCGCTTTATATGCACGTAGCGTAATTTCAGTTGTACCGGCAGATAACTTTTCCGTGTTCGTCAACAAAGCAATAGGTTGGTTGTCTTCAGTATACAAATTAGCACGTAGCCGATAATAACCCGCTTGTTTTACGTCAAGTTGTACTGGGATCAGCATGTCACTACCGCCACTTCGGCTAGCGTCAACCCCCGTGATTGTAGCAACCGGGTTGCTATACACTATGCCGGTTTTTAAGGTTTGTTGCTTACCATTGGCATGAAATGTCACACTGACCTGCAGCGGGCCATCCCATTCAGGTTCTGCATCAAGCTGTGCCGTCCAGCCTTGGGTGCTTTGCAGCATGGCGTCATTTGCTAATATGTCCTCGCTTCCAACAGACTCCGCTTGCAGTTGCACAGTAACTGCGGACACGGCTAACCCCTGCACCTCTAACCTGACATCAATGGCTTGCGGATAACTATAGCGATATTGTGACAACACAATACTGGCACTGGCGCCGCCTTCTAATGTCACAGCTTGTGGCACATAAGCATTGGGCTCAAGCAGATGCTTATCGTCCGCGCTTAATGGCCGCGAGTATGCAGGCATTTCAAGATCACTCGCATACGCTTTCGCCAGTAATTGAAAGCTTTGGCTTATGGGCTCCGGTATGGTTTCAGTTACTTCGATATGTGCTGGTTTAGGCTCTGACTTTTTGGCTACTTGCTTTGTTTCTGGCTCCAACACTTTAGTCGTTAAAAGGTGCTGCGCAGGCTCATTTTTTGCAGGTTCAGCGCTAAAATAGACATACCCTGCCAGCAACGCCAGCAGGGAAATTGCAGTGACAAACATCCACTTCATATCGGTTTAGTTCGCTGCCTGATACACCAAAGCAGACATGCTGGTGTTATTTGAGTTACTTACCACACGGTACCTCGAGCTAAAAATCCACCAGCCGCGTTTCTCATCGTAGGTATTAAATTGCAGAGTGTCGCCATTAAGATAACTGCCACGGCTATTTGCTGCGGTTATTTCATCTTTGGCACTGTTGTTAATCATATCGCTGTGGCTATAGCCTTCGCTCATTAACATGGGATAGTGATATGGCATAAAGCTACTTGGGCCACTTACTGAGGTTAGCTTACCGTCCATCGCTACACTGCGAGAACAACTGTTAAAGCTAGCAACCGAAGAAGCACCGCAGCTGGAGTGGCTGGCGACTACACCATCGTCCTCTCCGGGTAAAAAGCCACCTGTTGCGCCCAGGAAGTCTGAACCCGCGCCGACAAAACGTAAACGAGGGACACGATCGTCAGGGAATGCAGCCAGTTGTCGCGCGCTATTGACCCGCAGATCATTTAACACACCAATATTTGATGGCGAAGGAATTTGTCCCAACCATAGTGAAATAGCTAACCGCAGCGCTCCATCAATTAAGCCACCTCCACTGGCAACATTAACCGCTAAGTCAGCAAGCTCTACACCACCACCGGCACCAGCAAAATCAAAACTGGCGACAATATTTAGCGGTTGCAGGCCGGCGTTTTGCAGCCACAATGCCTGGTTGTCGATAATATAGCGGGTCACTAAATCACCCGTAGAATGACTAACAAAAATACAGCCACTGGCACAGGTACCATTTCGCGACATTTGTTGTAATTTCGGCCAAACATAATCACTGGCAATTTTACCGGCGACACGTTCCTGTGATGGCCAGTCAATGCGCACATCAGCGCGGTCTCGCCAGTATTGTGCCCAGTATTCTGCGCCATTTGTGGTGACCTGGTTACCTGTTGGCCGGCTGGCCAAATTATCAGGTTGAAAACCGTGTACCAGTACAACAGGGTAGCCACTTACTGCAGCCTGCGTTGCGCCGCTAAGTAAGCCTGCTATGAGTAAGATAATGGATTTTTTCATTGGGTTGTCCTCGTCTTTTTATCTGCTTTTGCCCATCAATATTTGTGAGCAAAGTGTTATTATTTTGCGTCTCTTCCGTGTGACTGGTTACAACTCCACCCACAAGATAGACCAGATCAATTCGATTGCAACTGCGCATTAATTACACAAGATGGCAAGACAAGGCCAGCGGTATAGCCGGTTGTTTTAATTTCCCATTAGTGAAAAAGTTGTGATGCTGGGTATCAGCGTAATCACCTTGCTTGCTGTTATAACGGCCATTACCGACATACAACCAAGTTGTTTAAAGTGATTACTCGAACTATTTTTAGTCAGGCTGTTATTTCCTCAGCCTACAAAGACAAAAAACGCAGCCCAGGCTGCGTTTTTTTGTTACAAGCGACTTACTGCTTTTTCATTTCTTTATGAAATGCGGCGATATCCGTTATTTTTTTCTGGCCCGGTATATCTGCAAACGGTTGGTCCTGGAACGACGTGCCGCGCATTTGCACCGAGATACGTGCTGCGTCCTTGTTTAGCATGGTTTCACGGTAAAACGCTTTAACATCTGCCAATGATACTTGCTCAACGGCATCGATAAGACGTTGCTCGCTGTCAAAACTGAACTTTTCACGGTACCAGTCGGTGATAAACGGGCTAAACTCTTCGCGCAGGTTCTTCTTAGGCTCTTTAAGCGTGATCAGCGTACTGGCTTTCAGTTTGGCAAATTCCTCTTCGCTTAACTTGTCCAGTTCAGCAGCATATTGCTGTTTAAAGCTGTCAAACCGCGCCTGCATATCAACGACATTTTTTACCGGCGTCTGAATATACATAGCAAAGCCTACGTAGTCTTCCAGCTGCATTGAAGTGCCACCAACCGCATAGGCTAACTGCTCTTCGGTACGCAGTTTATCAAAAGCGATATTACTAAAGTGGCTGCGTAGCACTGTGGCACGGGCCAATTGAGCATAACTCGGCTGTGGGTGAATGTGGGCATCGATCAGTGCAACATCAGCAACATCTATATCACGCTGCAGCACCAGGGTTTCACCTTTTGCCGGCTGCCAGTACTTAGTGCGGCTGTAAGCTAATTCAGTACGTTTTTTCGGCAGCGCCTGCGTCACTTCGCTGGCAATTTTAGCAACAGCGGCATTATCGTAGTTACCAAAGGCGAAAATACGCAGCTGGTTGTTGCCAAGTGTGGTATTCATAAATTGCAGTAAATCCTGCTCAGTCAGGCTTTGTGCTGCAGCAATTAAGTCTGACATTTCATAGTTACCATTGCGCACTAAACCGCTATAGGCAGCAAATGCCTGACGGAACGGAAACTGTTTCCCCATGTTCTGCAGGCCACGTACATAGCGATCTTTGGCCTGAGCAAAGCTTTGTGCATCAGTGCTCACCTGTAAACCCGCCAGCGCTTGTTGAAGCAACTCTGGCTGTTTATCAGTAAAGCCGCCAACCGTTAATGCCAGACCGGTACCTGTACTCAGGCGCAGCTGCATACCGGCGATATCGGCTTCAGTGGCCAGCGCGCTTTGTTGCAGGCTGTATAAATCATCCCACAGTGCCAGCAGCACCTTAGCTTTAATATCGTTCAATGGCGCGTCAGTGTTAAAGAAAATTTCAACCACGCCGCGTGGTTGGCTGGCAAATAACTGGCTTGGGTATAACCAAGCCGATACGCCATTTTCCTTAAGCACGACTTCCGGCTTTTCCTGCGCTTTAGCTGCAATTAAATCAAAGTTTTGCGGCAACATGCGGTTTACCGCCGGCAAGTTCAGTGCTAACTGCGGTGATTGCTGCCAGCTTTGCTGCTCTTCTGCACTAATATCGGCAATTTTGTATTTACCATCATAGAAATGCAGAGCTGAGTCATGCGGTTCCTGTTTACTGATGTACCACACGCGCAGATGTGACGGCGTTAATTGTGCAAGTACATCATTCACAGCCTTAGCATCAAACTGCTGATAATAAAAAGGTGCATTTATGGCGTTACGCGACGGTACCTTTTGCATGGCATCAGCCAGGTTTGACACATAACCAAACTCGTCACCTTTTTCCAGAAAGCGGAATTGGTTATTCAGGCTGGTCTGAATTTCACTGAAGTATTTGCTGTTAACGCCCTGTTTTTTCACCAGATCGATATATTGCATAATAGTGGCAACAATACCTGCGCGGTTTTGCATACCGGCGTCGGTCAGCTCGAGATCGATACTGAGCGAACCATAATTACCGTATAAGTCCGGTGAAGCAGTAGCATTTAAGCGCGAAATTAACCCCATCGCTTTAAGTTGCTGAGCAGGCGTGCCCGGCATTTCTGATCCCAGCAGATAGGTAATAAACTCATTCGGTTTACTGGCAAACTGTTCACTGTTATTACGGATAGTGAAATCCAGTTTCAGCTGTTTTACGTCCTGATTAGGAACATAATGGATGCGTTTGGCACTGGCAGTAGAGAAATCCAAGCTGTCTTTAACTTCAGGCTTGGCAATGTTTTTATTCTCAATACTGCTAAAATGTTTGAGCGCCAGCTTCTCCATTTCATTAATTGGCAAGTTACTCAGCAGCACTGCCTTCATAATATTGGCTGAATAGTATTTGTTATAAAACCCCACCGTTTCAGTGTGCAACTTGCTATTTTCTTTATCGCCCAACGTTTCCAGGTTACCAATCAGGAAGCGGTTTGCCGGGTGGCTGCCCATCATTTCCCGCGCCAGTTTATACTGGCCAAAAAAGTCCATTTCGCGGCGCATTGACCACTCGGCATTTACCGCATTTTTTTCTTTGTCGGTGTATTCCGGGTACAGTTTCGGCGCTTTGAAAAAGTCTGAAAAGCGATCCAGTGCTTCGTCATAAGCGTTGTTGTTTACTTTGAACATATAGTTGGTGATATCAAGCCAGGTGTAGGCATTTTGTGCGCCGCCATTGGCCGTCATAAAGGCACTGTACTCGTTGGTATCCGGGTAACGTTCTGTGCCCAAAAACAGCATATGCTCCAGGTAGTGCGCCATGCCTTGCTGGCTCATAGGATCATGCAGCAAGCCGACACCGACACTTAGGGCTGCAGCGGATTTTTCTGCCACCGGATCAGAGACCAGCATCACTTCCAGTTTATTTTGCAGTACCAGTGTTTTGTAAGCACGGGTATCATTCGGGCTGGCGACAACCTGGCCCTGCACTTGCTGCTGTGCCGCTGTTACTGTTAATGCAGATTGCTTATCCACTGCACAGCCGGTTAACACGGCCAGTGCCACAGCACTAATGACAAAGATTTTTTTCATTTTCCACCACATTAGAAATTTTGTTACTTTTTGTGAAGTTCAATGTAATGAAAACTGGCGTCTGCGGCTAGCCTGAGACTTAGGTGTATTGTAATGAAATGTGTCGGTTGTGGGGGCAGTTGTTACAACTTAATAAAGTCATACTCACTTTCCAGCCTATATTTGGGTGGGTCTATTTGGTGATGCACAACTGTGCTTGGTTGCGCCTTGCTGCACCGAAAATGGCACAACAAGGCTATAACGGCTTACATCTGCGATTGCAGGTAATTTTGAATGCCTAGCAGTTTAATTAAATTCAGTTGCTGCTCAAGCCAGTGAGCGTGATCAACTTCGGTATCATCCAACAGTTGTTGCAGCATAGCACGGGTAACATAGTCCTGTTCTTGCTCACATAACGCCATGGTTTTTTTCAGCAGCTTTTGCACGGTGTATTCAACGTTTAAATCACTCTGCAGCATGCTTGGTACATCGTGGCCAACGTGAATTGCATCACGCTTGGTCATATCCGGCATACCTTCTAAAAAGATTATACGCTCTATCAAAGCAGAGGCATGACCTTTTTCATCGTCAAACTCATGATCAATACGCTCGAACAGCTTATGCAAACCCCAGTCGTGGTACATACGGGAATGAATAAAATATTGGTCCATTGCTGCCAGCTCATTCGCCAATAATACATTTAATGCATCAATAACGTTTGTATTACCTTTCATCTTTATTCGCCCCCTAACTGAGCTTGCAGATAGTTCGCCAGCCCCATACTGCTAATTTGATGCTGCTGTGTTTCCAGCCAATCTAAGTGTTCTTCTTCGTATTCCAGTATTTCGGTTAGTATGTCGCGGCTAACATAATCCTGCTCCACTTCGCACAAGGCGATAGTGCTGCGTAATAAGGGTAATTGCTCAATCTGAAAGTCCATGTCGCACTGCAGCATCTCAGGTGTATCTTCACCAATGCGCAATTTGCCCAAGGCTTGCAAATTTGGCAGGCCTTCGAGCATTAAAATACGCTCAATCAGCTCATCCGCTTGCTTCATGTCTTTAATCGATTTCTTATAGCACACATCATTCAGTGCCTTTAAGCCCCAATTTTTGTAGATACGGGCGTGTAGAAAGTACTGATTAATTGAGGTTAACTCAGCTGTCAGCACTTCATTAAGTTTTGACAGTACCTGTGGATTGCCTTTCATCGTGCTACCTTTTCTATGTCGCGAAAATATGCCATCAAGTGTAGCTCAAAACAGCAACAAAAACAAAATTATGTTTAAATTCAACAACATAATACTGATAACGATTCGCGTTATTAACTTGTTTCGCTTCTCGCTTTCGATACAGGATATAACAGCGTATTTTAGTATGCTGGTCTCATGTGCTTTGAAATTATTCAGTTTTTGCGTTACACAGGACAGACGAAATTTAATTTAATTAACGATACCAGAGGAGCTTATGCAGCTAATTAAAACATTTGCCGCACTAATGCTGTTGTGCAGCACAACACTTACGGCAACGGAGCGCCAGATAGAAATTGATAGTAACGTAGTCACTGAGCATAAAACCGAAGTTAACGGCAAGCGTTTTAGCTATAGCGCCACCACCGGCACACAGCCAGTATGGGATGACGAAGGCAAGCCAACCGCAACCTTGTTTTATACTTATTATCAACGCAGTGATATTAAAGATCGCAGTAAGCGCCCTTTGCTCATTTCGTTTAATGGTGGACCCGGTTCCGCCTCAGTGTGGATGCATGTAGCCTATACCGGTCCTAAGACGCTGCGAATTGATGACGAAGGTTTTCCGGTACAACCTTACGGTGTGCAGACAAACCCCTACTCGGTGCTGGATGTGGCAGATATTGTGTTTGTGAATCCGGTAAACACAGGCTACTCGCGCATACTGCCTGGTGAAGACGGAAAAATGCCGTCAAAAGATCAGCAACAAAAGATGTTTTTTGGCGTTAACGCCGACGTTAAATACCTGGCTGAATGGGTTAATACCTTTGTTAGCCGCAATGAGCGCTGGCAGTCGCCAAAGTTTTTAATTGGTGAAAGCTATGGCACCACTCGTGTGTCCGGCTTGGCACTGGCTCTGCAAAACCAGCAATGGATGTACTTAAACGGCGTAGTCTTAGTATCACCCACTGATTTAGGTATAGAACGCGCAGGCCCGGTAAAATCGGCCAATCGTTTGCCATATTTTGCCGCCACCGCCTGGTTTCATAAAAAACTAAATAACGAACTGCAGCACAAAGATTTATATGACATTCTACCGGAAGTAGAGCAGTTTACTTTAAACCAGTACTTACCAGCACTGGCCAAAGGTAACGCCATCAGTGACGAAGAAAAACAGCGCATTGCGCAGCAAGTCGCTGCTTACTCTGGCCTGTCCTTGCAAGCTGTGCTGCAGAACAACCTGGATATCCCCACTAACTACTACTGGAAAGAGCTGTTACGTGACCGCGGGCAAACAATCGGCCGTTTAGATTCTCGCTATTTAGGTATTGATAAACGCGATGCGGGCGACCGCCCAGACTACAATGCTGAACTTACCTCTTGGTTGCACTCGTTTACCCCAGCGATTAACTACTACCTGCGTGAAGAGCTGAACTACAAAACTGACATTAAATACAATATGTTTGGCCCGGTACATCCGTGGGATAGAAGCGGAGATGAAACCGGTGAAAACCTGCGTCAGGCAATGGCACAAAACCCTTACTTAAAGGTATTAACGCAGTCAGGCTACTATGACGGCGCTACTAACTATTTCGATGGTAAATACAATATGTGGCAGTTAGACCCCAGCGGCAAGATGAAAGACAGACTGAGCTTTAAAGGCTACCGCAGCGGCCATATGATGTACCTGCGCCGTGAAGATTTGAAAAAGTCGAATGACGATTTACGCGAGTTTATCTTAGGTGCCTTGCCTGCTGAAGGTGTCGCAGCGAAGTATTGAAATCGCCGCAAAACCTTATGACTTAACAAAATCCCTGCTTCGACGGGGATTTTTATTAACGCTTGCGCGAAAATGGTGTGCAGTTCACAGCCAACACGACCAAGGCAATACCGCCCAAAATCGCCAACGAGGCTAGCAACAAGCGCAGTGTTAATGGCTCTTGCAATAGCAACACCCCGCCCATTGCTGCCAGCAGGGGCACACTTAGTTGCACCGTAGCAGCAGTGGTAGCTTTTATCAGCGGCAAAGCGCTGTACCAGATAGCATAGCCAACACCAGAGGTTATGGCACCTGACACTAATGCGAAGTAAACACCCGCGCTGTCTAATGACGCCTGGCTTACAAAGCCGAAGCTTAGCAGCAGTGCCATTGGTATAGTGCGGATAAAGTTACCGGCAGTTACCTGAAGCGGAGCAACGGCACCTTTACCGCGCAACGAGTAAATCCCCCACGCCACACCTGCTGCCAGCATCAATACAGCGCCCAATAATGGCGGAGCCGCCCCCCCCGGCAATAACAAACCTACAAGCCCCGCGCAAGCCAGTAACAAACCCAGCCACTGCGCTGTTGTAAAACGTTCACCGCGCCACAAGCCAAACGCTATCATACTGGTTTGCACGGCGCCAAACAGGATAAGCGCACCTATCCCGGTATTCAGTTGGATATAAGCGAACGAAAACCCTGCCGCATAGACAAACAGTGCTAATGCCGATAGCCAATTTCCGCCTTCACAATGTTCTCTGCGACGCAGCGCCAGTAAAATCCATAACACCACTGCACCTGATAGCAACCTGATACTGGTAAAACTCGCTGCATCAATCTGAGTGTTCGCCAGCGCCACACGGCACAGTAATGAGTTACCAGCAAAAGCAATAAGAGCTAACAAGGTTAATAGCATGGGCCTAAGTTGAAGCATGGAGCAACTCAACGATATGTAATAAGCAGGCAGGCTAACATTAATTTAGGGTTGGGGCAGCGATCTCTGCACATTGTCTCGCACCAAATTGGCCAGCTTCGTTGCAGAGTTATTTCATTGCTTGGGTGATTGTTAGCTATAATACAACATTGTTTTATGCATGGATTTTTGGGTGAACATACTTATTTCGGCTTTATTATTGCTTGCATGTTACTGCGCTCAGGCTAAACCTTTGCGTATTGGCATGCCACTTGGCAAATCAACACTGACAACCAATCTTCAGCTACAGCTGACCACCGCTTATCAGGCACTTGAGTTAACGCCGGAGTTTATCGCACTGCCGTCAGAGCGACGCTTAAGACTATTACAAAATGGCGAACTTGATGCTGACTTATTCCGTATTTGTGACATTGAAACGCAATACAATGACTTATTAATTATCCCCGTACCACTGCAGCACCTAACACTGAATGCCTATAGCCTCGATCCAGCTAAACTGGTTAATTGGCAACAAGAACCCCGTTATCTGATAAGCCATATTCGTGGCTTTAAAATGGCCGAACTGCAAGAGTTTGCGGGTAAACGGATAAGTGTTAACAGCGACGAACAGGCGTTTGGCTTAATGTTACAAGGCAGAGCGGATATCGTCCTTGAGGACAGCTTTACGGCAGAAACGTTTCTACGCGAGCATGATGTTTTAACAAATATTACGCAACAAGAAGTGCAACGCTTCGACGTATGTCATGTGTTGCACAACCGTTGGCAACATTTGCTACCACCACTTACTGAGCAACTAACTGCCATCGTCGCAGACTCTCTGCAATAAAAAACCGGGCAATGCCCGGCTTGATAACCACGTCAAAATTACTCAGTTTGGCCCAACAAATTCAAAATAAAAGCATATTCCTCAGCAATTTGTGCCTGACGGGCAAAACGGCCTGATTTACCACCGTGCCCAGCTTCCATTGTGGTTTTAAACAGCAGCGGGTTGCTATCTGTTTTATGAGTGCGCAGTTTGGCTACCCATTTTGCCGGTTCAAAATATTGTACCTGCGAGTCATGCAAACCGGTCGTCACTAACATTGCCGGATAAGCTTGCTTACTCACTTGATCGTAAGGCGAATACGACAACATGTAATCATAATAAGCTTTTTGCTTAGGGTTACCCCATTCGTCAAACTCATTGGTCGTCAGTGGAATACTCTCATCCAGCATAGTGGTCACAACATCAACAAAAGGCACATGTGCCACCAGACCGCGGTATTTCTCTGGCGCCATATTCGCCACCGCGCCCATCAATAATCCTCCTGCACTGCCGCCCATACCAAACACTTTGTCTTTTGCAGTATACTTCTGAGCCACTAAATAATCGGTTACATCGATGTAATCATTAAAGGTGTTAATTTTATTTAATAACTTACCATCCTCATACCACTGCCGGCCCATTTCCTGTCCACCACGTATGTGCGCGATGGCAAATACAAAACCGCGGTCCACCAGTGATAACACGCTTGAGCGGAACGATGGATCCATTGAGGCACCATAAGAACCATAAGCATACTGATACAGCGGCGCAGTGCCGTCGCGCTTAACGTCTTTTTTATACAACAGCGAAACCGGCACTTTTACACCATCACGCGCGGTTGCCCACACCCGGTCAGTGACATAATTATTTTTGTCAAAACCACCGGGCACTTCAGTTTGCTTTAACAGCAGCTTTTCACCCGTTTGCATATTCAGCTGATAGACACTGGCAGGTGTGGTCAACGAGGTATAGGTGTAGCGTAAAAAGTTGCTGTTTTGCTGTGGGTTTACCTCAAAACCTGCAACATAAGCCGCTTCATCAGATGCGACATAAAACGCTTTGTCAGCAGCATTCCATGGCATAACCTTAATACGGCGTAAGCCGTCGCTGCGCTCGTTGATGGCAAGGAAGTTTTCAAACGCAACAAAGTCCTGAATAAACACACTGTCGCTGTGCGCAATTAGGGGCTGCCAGTTATTGCGGTCACCTATTTTGTCTGCTGCTACCGACATAATACGGTAGTTAGGAGCTTGCCAGTCAGTTTGAATAATCCAACGGCCATTCACATGGTCAGCACTGTATTTTACATCGCGCTCACGCGGTGCAAGGCTTTTAAAGTCACTGCCTGGTTTGCTGGCATCTTGCACCTTTATTTCGCTGGAGACCGTGCTACTGGTGTATATCGCAACATAGTTATCATCGGTGGTATTGCCCACGCCCATATAAAAACTGTTGTCTGTTTCTTCATACACCAATTTTGCGTTGGCCGGCGCCTGTCCAAGCTTGTGCTGCAACACCTGCGTGCTAAGTAAGGTAACCGGATCATTTTTTACTACATAAAGCGTCTGACTATCTTTGGCCCAGGCAATACTGGCTGATAAGCCGGCAATAACATCTGACAAATCCTGGCCGGTACGAAGATCGCGCACTTTTAACGTATACTGACGACGGCCACTGTCATCTTCCATATAGGCAATAAAATTCTGATCAGGGCTTACCTGCCAGTTTGATACTGCGTAATAGCTTTTGCCTTTAGCTAATTCATTGATATCAAGCATGACCTGCTCGCTACCACCTGCAAGTGCCTTTCGCAAATATATTGGATACTCTTTGCCTGTTTCATAACGACTATAATAGCTGTAGTCGCCTTTGGTATAAGGCACTGAACTATCGTCTTGCTTAATACGGCCGATAATTTCTGCTGTCAGCTTATCGGTAAGTGCTTGATAGCCTGCACTGTAATGAGCAAAATAGTTATTTTCCTGATGCAAATAGTCTAGTACCGTCGGTGAGGTTCTGCTGTCGTCACGCAGCCAGTAATACGGGTCCTGCCGCTCGCCGTGCGTTGATTTCACCGCATAAGGTTGCTGCACAGCCAGAGGTACAGGCAGCTCAGCCGCTGTGACCCAACCACAATTTATACAGCTTAAACTTAACAGGGCTATCGCATATTTATACATCATAATTCTCCGATTCGGTTTGGCACAGAAATTAACATGAAAATTACAGACTGGCGAAGCTGCTTGTGACAAAAAGTGTAACGGAGTATGTTTATCTGCTGATATCATACACAGGGCAATTTAACCTATTCACAAATGGCTGATTTTAGGCTATTACTTTTAGGTTTATTACGTATAAGGAAAACAAAATGGCGTTAATGACGGTTGAGCAGGTAGCAGAGTTTTTAGGTGTGCAAACCATTAGGGTTGAACGTCTGGCGCGGGAAAACTTATTAGTTCCTGCTGAAAAAGACGAAAGTGGCAAACCCATGTTTAATGAAGATGATGTAAAACGCTATAAAACGCTAGCTGAACGACTCGGCGGGCTTTGATATCTACACAGATAACTGCAGCAAGCGCTGTTGCCAGCGCTTTGCCTGTTGCTGATAGCCTGGTATTGCCAAATACCAAAGCCAACAGAAACCACAATACAGTCGCTTTGCAGCAATTAATTTTTTTTCTATTACGGTATTAAGCTCGGATTGCTGGCGCAAGCCAACATATTCCTGCAACATAGCCATTTCTTGTGCTGGCGTTAAATTAAAATGTAAGCTTATCGCCGCCAAATCCAGGCTGCTGTCTGCCAATTGACTGTATTCAAAATCAAGTAACCACAGCTGTTGGCCAGCAAACAGTATATTATCGGCATGTAAATCCAAATGACAGAGCACGGTATCGCTTTGTAAAATATGCATTTGTTCTGCTGCATTACATAATAGTGCCACAAGTTCAGCATCCGGTTTATCGCTTTCAGGTAACGCCATCACTAACTGCTGCAAATAAACCGAACACTCCAGCAGCGGGGTTTGCACCGACAATTGGTGGAATTTGGCCAGTGCCGTAAGCAATACCGTTGCACCATGCAGGTTATAGTCGAATGCCACACCTAACGGAATATACTCACTAAGCATAATCTGATAATGGTTGTTTAAACACAACGGAGGCGGCGCTAGATTCTGTGCGGCAGCAGCATGTTGGCAGCGCAACTCTTGCTGCCGGCAAACCATAGACTCAGCAGGATAGCAGCGCAGCACATACTCACCACGCGCGGTTTTAACATAATAACTTTGATTGCTTTCACCATGAGACAGCGGCTTAACCTGCAACGGTGGCTGGCTGACAAAAAATTCCAGCCGTTGGCATAACCGCGTTACGCGCTCAATTTCACTGCTGGCTGCTGCTGATAATGACTGCGCCAAATAAAGTACCCTGCAATAGCAATAACCGTATACAGCATAAACAAGCCGGTAAGAAAATACAGATGTTTTTGCGCATATACGTAAATAGATACCGCATCTATTACTACCCAATACAGCCAGTTTGATACCAGTTTACGTGCAACCAAAAATGTCGCCATAACACTGAACGCGGTGGTTTGTGCATCAAGATAAGCAAAATCAGCCTGCGTATAGCTTGCCATAAACATCCCCAGCACCCAGCCTGCCAAAGCGGTTATGACAATGAGCACCAGATGCCATTGCCAACGCCATTCAAACACCGAGCCCTTCGCACCCGGTGTTGCTTGGCGCAGCTGTTGCCAGCGCCACCAGCCATACAACGCCATACCTGCATAGTACAGCTGTAACAGCGCATCTGACAGCAATGCCGACTGCCACATAACATGGGTAAACAACAGCGTACTCAGCAACGCCGCTGGCCAACACCACAAACTGTGTTTCAATGCCAATATCACATAAGCCAATGCCAACAACGTTGCCACCAGCTCAAGGCTATGCATTAGCTGCCATTGTGCAATAGCCTGCGTGATAAGCTCATTCATGGCCGCAAATCACCATGGATAAACTTGCAGACAAACACCACCTTACCGTAACGTTCAAACGACCATTTAATGCATTCCTGCAACGCTTGCATTACTGCTTCATACTCGCCAAACAATTGGGTACTCATCGTGTTGGTTAGTACTGTCATGTCTGCGTAAGTGTTTAACTGCTCAATAAAGCCAGTGATGGGGCCAATATAGTCATCGGCCAGCGGATATTTACTAATTTCTACTGATAATTGCATTATTGTCTCCGTTAAAACTGGTAGCTGGCGCTCATACCAACGCGGCGCGGTTCAGCAAACTGCTCATAAACATGCGGCGCGTAACCGTCTCTTGGGTCATTACCAAAATAAAAGCCGCGTACGCCAATGTCTTTGTCCAGTATATTGCGTGCCCATAGCGCAAGCTCCCAGTGTGCAAGCTGATAACTGATCCGCGCATTAAGCAACTCATAGCGTGAGGAGCGGGCGTTATGGCCATCTGAGTAATAAAATTCATCCTTGCCCTGTACACTGACATTAACCAGCAGTGCTTCACTTAGGTACCAATCTGCCGCTACACTATATTGAAACCGTGGTGCCTGAGCTTGTTCCCGCCCGGTAAAAACATCCCCATCTAAGGTGATATAGCGGCCTAATTCGGTTTTGAGCCAGCTAGCCGATAAAGACAACGCAAACTGCGCATGCAATTGCAGCCGGTTTTCCATTTCAATACCGTAGTTACGGCCACTACCTGCGTTATCAATAAAACCGGCAAACTGCGGCCCGCTATCCGGATTTAGCCAACCTTTTACCTGCATGTCTTCACGCCACATGTAAAATGCAGCAACACGTGCGCTTACACTATTGTCAAGCGCCACTCCCTTCACGCCAAACTCGGCGTTATACAGCGTTTCAGGTTTAAAACTGGCTTTGCTACTTAGATCTGCAAGGCTGTCATCCGCCGCTTTGGCTAACGCATCGCCATTTACACCACCGGCTTTATATCCGCGAGATGTCAGTAAATAGATTAACGCTTGCGGGTTTACCTGATAGTTCAAGCTTAACTTTGCCCCCCACATAGTGTCATCATTGTTGATACTGCCGCCGCTGCTATCGCTGTACTCATCTTCGTAACGTTCAATACGCAGGCCTGATGTCAAACTCCAACCGTCTGAAAGTGGCGTGTTTAATTCTCCATATACCGCCGCATTGCTGCGGCTTAACTCGCTAACAAAAGCATCTGCTTGCCACAGATCCCAATTCCAAAATTGGCGGGTTAAATCAAAGCTTTTATTGGCTGCATAAAGCCCCAATACCCAATCACTGTTACCAAGTTTGCCCTCAGGCGTAGAAATAAAGCGATAGTCCAGCGTTAACTGGTCGCGCTGACGTAAATAACGGTCGGTTGTAGAATACTCATCGGGGTGCAGTCCAACATAACTCCAGTCTTCGTCAAAGCCATAGTCACTGTCAGCTGTTAAATAACTCAGCTGAGCAAGCACATTAGCAAACGGCAGGCCGCGATAATCTGCTTGCAGCGCAATGGCCTTACTGCGAATTAGATCCTGACCTGGCTGATCTGACAAGGTGGTGCGGTTACGATCTAATGAGAACGCATCATAACCGTTGTTTTGGTCGACAAAGTGACTAACTAACTGCAGGGTAAGCGCATCTGAGGCTTGATAGCGTAGTTTAAAACGCCCGGTAAATTCGTCGATATTATTAGTATCATCGCGGTTCAAATAGGTATTTTCGATAAAGCCGTCAGAGCTTTGCTGCTCAAGTGACAAGCTATAGCCTATTTGCTTATTCACACTATTACTAAACTGTGCAGCTAACTGACGACTATTAAAATTCGCTAACGTTACACTGGCTTTACCTTCCGCAGCAGCTGTTGGGCCCTTGGTCGTCAGGTTTATCATGCCTGCCAGTGCATTTGCGCCAAAGCGGGTAGCTTCAGGGCCGCGAAATACCTCTAGTTGTGCCAAATCGCTAATGCCGGTAATCCCAAGCCCGGAGTAGTCAATTCCATCGACCAAAATACCTACCGAAGGGTTAATAGTATCGACAAATTCACTACGCTCTCCGATACCACGCACCTGAATATAACGGCCGCGAGATGCCCCAGCAGTAAAGTTTACATTAGCAAGTTGATTGAGCACATCATCAAGATGCTGCGCTGAGGTACGTTTAGTATCTTGCTCACCGACAACGGCAACACTGCCTGAGATATTCTGTAACGCTTGCTGACGGAAATCGCCTTGCACACGAATGCGTTCGACGGCCGTTTGGGCATCAGAAGCATAAAGAGGATGGCTACTGCATATTGCAACAGTAATTAATGACGGTATAAAACGCATTTTCGTATGAATCTCCAAAAAAACAGAGATCACACCAGCTTGAGGAGTTAGCACCATCCCTCCGCCGGTATAATCCGGATCAGGTTCTAAGGGTTTGCCTTTCGGCATCTCAGCAATTGCACCCCTTGGTTGCGTCGCAAGTGTATAGCTTTTTCAAATCCATCGCAATATTAGCCCCCGCAATGACAGTTTTTTTTACATCAACAAACCAGATGGTACGTAATGCTTTGAAATAAATAAATTATTTAAATGGCGCATTTATTGCAATGCGAGCACGACATTAATTAATGGAGACTAAAATGTTAAAAAAAGCACTTGCTACAGGGATTTTGACCTTATCACTTTGCGCACCAGCCTTTGGCGGTGCAATTACCGCTGGTTTCAATGATTTTACCCTTAATCCAAATGATGATGGTTCTACAGGAGCCGTATCTATCGGTTTTGATGTAGATTTTTTTGGCTTGGTTTTTAGCCAATTATTTGTTAATAACAATGGCAACATTACCTTTGACAGTCCATTGTCTACTTTTACCCCTTTTGATTTAACGTCAACTGGCCGGCAAATTATTGCGCCATTTTTTGGTGATGTTGATACCAGCGAAAACGGTTCACCTGTCACTTATGGCTACGGTTCATTTGATGGTATGGATGCTTTTGGTGTAAATTGGGTTAACGTTGATTATTTTTCTAGCTCAATTACTCATACTAACTTCAATAGCTTTCAACTGCTTTTAGTTAATCGCAATGATATTGCAGTTGGCGACTTCGATATTATCTTTAACTATGACAGTATCTTATGGGAAGCAGGCACGGCAAGTGATAGTGATGCCAACGGCTTAGGTGGTTCGTCTGCCAGGGTCGGTTTTTCCAATGGTACTGGCAATGCGGGCACTTTTTTTGAATTGCAAGGTTCAGCCATCAATGGCGCTTTGTTAAATGGTGGTGCTAATTCGCTGATTGACGGACGTCTAAACAGTAATATGGATGGGCGTTATATTTTTAATGCCCGAAATGGCGATATTACTGCTGAGCCAAACCCAGTTCCAGAATCTGGCACAATGATTTTATTGGCTACAGGTTTATTGCTTATTGGTAGTCGTAAGCTGCTTAAACGTAAAGCTTAAGTCAATACAAGATCTGTTGGCGGCGCTTTTGCCGCCACAGAGACTCTACATGTTCGCGTTATTTTTGCTCAAACACCAACCAGTCATCATTTAATTGCTTTGCCAGTTGATTAAGTTGCTCACTTGCTTTAGCTGCAAGGCCAGCACCTGCGCTTAATTGTGAGATATCTCCGTTTAGCAGGTTAATACTGTTAGCAATATCCGTTGAGACAATTTGCTGTTGCTCCGTAGCACTACAAATAGTTAGATTTGCCCCAGCAATACTTTCAACAGCACGAGCCAGTTCTGCAAATCGCTCTCCTGCACTTTGCGCCAAGGCTACGTTGTTATCAGCATCACTATATGCCTGTTGCATAGCGTCGACAGCACTTACCGCCCGTTGCTGCAACTGACTAATCATCTTATCTATAGATTCAGTTGCTTGCTGTGTATTTGCCGACAAGGTGCGCACTTCATCTGCAACAACCGAAAATCCACGGCCGGCTTCGCCAGCACGTGCGGCTTCTATCGCTGCATTAAGTGCAAGTAGGTTGGTTTGCTCTGAAATTTTACGGATCACATCTAATACGGTCGAAATCTGGCTTGACTCCTGCTTTAGCTCGCTTACAGCCTGAGTACTGTGTTTAAGTTGTTGCGTCAGCGCAGCAATACCTTTCGCACTGTCGGATGAGACACCTCTACCCGCATTACACAACTGC
>Ga0100394_1001546_pt1 | contig 19091 bp, 14 predicted proteins | sample CryGeymeta201518_FD_81549 | JGI IMG/M metagenome (GOLD analysis project Ga0100394, IMG submission 81549) | Groundwater microbial communities from Crystal Geyser aquifers in Utah, USA - Crystal Geyser metaG 2015-18 | ecosystem: Environmental > Aquatic > Deep subsurface > Groundwater | place: USA... | reverse complement strand
GCTGCAGCTGGGTAGTGTTTCAGGTACTTTGTGGCAAGGCAATGTTGCTGGCGTGCGTTACGAGCAATTGCAGTTTGACACACTAAGTTGGCAGTTGAATGGCTGGCAATTATTCACCGGTAAATTTCAATTTGATGTACTCAGTGGCAGTGTGCAAAATGCAACTCAGCCGTATTTAAAAGGCAAAGCCAGTTATGGTATTGGCGGCATGGGGTTACAAAGTACCTTGTTAAAATTACCCGTTAGTCAAATTCTCCCTATGCTGTCGCTGCCTTTACCGGTAGATGCCACAGGTGAACTGGTGCTGGATGTAGAGCGCTTTAGTCAAGGCCAACCCTGGTGTCAGCAGTTGGCTGGCAGCGCAAGCTGGCAAAACGCCCGATTACAAACCCCAACCGCAACCTGGCTTGAGCTGCAAAGTCTATTTGCCCAGTTAAGTTGTGATAATGGCACCGTTACCTTGACAACGGATGGCAACAATTTACTGGGTTTAGATATCAAAGCCGTGATTAACGCTGAGCAGCTTTTGGTGAACGGCACATTGAAACCAGATGCCAGCATGCCAAAAGAAGTACATCAGGCGATGCAATTCCTTGGCAGGCCTGATGAGCAGGGCCGTTACGCGATTAAACTTTAATCGGCTAAATGGTTCGCTTTGCGTATATCATCCAGTAGTACACTGTAGTCGGTAATCGCTGGAAACTCGGTGATTTGCCGGCTTAATTGATGGCTGTCCGGGTTTGCTACAGCCAGTAAGTGTTTAATGCCGTAATCCTGTGCTGCAGTTAATATAGGCAAGCTGTCATCGACAAAAAGCGTGCGTTCAGCGTTAAATCCGAGCCGCTGCTGTAGCTTTTTCCACAAATCCTGGTTTTCTTTGGTTACACCAAATTCGTGGGTTGAAATTAACGTGTCGATGTAGCTGGCAAGTTCGGTACGTTCAATTTTTAAAGACAAGCTGTCTGGGTGCGCATTGGTGACAAGCACGATTTTCCTGCCACTGTCTTTTAGCGCAGTGAGAAAATCGGGAACGTCGGCCCGCATGGCAATTTTATGCATTACTTCACGTTTTAATTCAGTAATGGGTAGCTGTAAACGTTTACCCCAATAATCCAGACAATACCATTCCAGCTTGCCGGTCAATTCGGCGTATTCTGCTTTTAACTGCGTCTGTGCTTCATTAATACTAATACCGCTAATTTCGGCCCAGCGCTTTGGTAAATGCTGTAGCCAAAAATAATTATCAAAGTGCAAGTCCAGTAAAGTACCGTCCATATCCAGTAGCACAGTATCAATTTCAGCCCAGTTCAGCATAGGTTTTTCCTGTTAATCGTTTTATAGTAACAGTCTTGGATTGTATCAGAGGTAGCAGCATGACGCAGCGGCAGGATGATAAACCTAACAACAAGCAAAAGCCGGAAATATTAAGTGCTGACATCGTGGCACAAAGTCGTCTGTTTAAAATAGAACAACTGGAATTGCAGTTCAGTAATGGGGTACAGCGAACCTATGAACGCATGCGTGGTGGAGGCCGTGGTGCTGTGATGATTATCGCTTGCCCGGATGAAGAGCATTTTTACTTAGTGCGTGAATACTGCGCTGGCACCCATGATTATCAATTAGGTTTCCCCAAAGGCTTAATTGATCCGGGTGAAGATGCTATTGCTGCCGCTAACCGAGAATTAAAAGAAGAAATTGGCTTTGGTGCGCGTCGATTTATACAACTTAAATCACTGGCGTTAGCTCCAGGCTATTTTAATGCTACAATGCATATAGTTCTGGCCCTTGATTTATATGCAGAAAGCTTGGCAGGCGACGAGCCGGAACCGCTAGAGCTTGTACGCTGGTCGCGTCAGCAAAGTCAGTCTCTGTTACAGCAGGAAGATTTTACTGAGGCCAGAAGTGTCGCCGCCCTGTTTTTAGCGCAGCAATATTTGGAAGCGAACCCAGATGTTTTTAAGCAGACTGCTTGACCCTGTCAAATTGGCGGCCCGTGAGGCTGGAGCAGAGTTATGGCGACTGTATCAAACCGGAGATTTTCAGCAACAGCAGAAAGCCGATGCTAGCCCGGTAACCAGCGCCGATCTTGCAGCTAACAGTATAATTATCGACAGACTGTCGACAATTGCTGCCGATATCCCGATCATTTCAGAAGAGTCTTATCAAGTGCCGCTGGCGCAACGTCAAAACTGGCCGCGGTACTGGTTAATTGACCCCATGGATGGTACGCAGGAGTTTGTTGCCAGAAGTGGTGACTTTGCGGTAAGTATTGCCTTAGTTGAGCGGGGCTGGCCTGCACTGGGGGTAATTTATTGGCCCAAAGAAGATGTAATGTATTACGCCAGTCGCGGTAATGGCGCTTTTAAACAGCAGCATAACCTGATTAACCGCATCCATGTAAATACGCATCAGGCAGGTAATATTTTAAAAATAGCCATAAGCCGTCGCCAACCCTTGCAACCCATTATCGATTTAATGCAGCACGCTGAGCAGGTGGAATACATTGCGCTGGGCAGTTGCTCCTTAAAAAGTTGTCTGGTTGCCGAAGGCAAAGCAGATTGCTACTTGCGTTTAGGACCAACCGGCGAATGGGATACCGGCGCCGTACATGTGATTGTAGAAGAAGCAGGTGGCAAAATTTTAGACAGCGAATTTACCGCGCTTAGCTATAATCAACGCACCACCTTAGCCAACCCGGACTTTATGGTAATGGGTAAGGCCAGCATTCCTTGGTCCGATTTAGTAAAATCACGACCAACAGAGCGTGACCTTTCAGCCTAGCACTGAAAGGTTTTAGCTACGGCAACAAAATAAGCATAACTATCTAAAAAAACTGCATAGCGTTGCCAGATGCCAGAGCTGACGCGGTTTTTAGCCAAATCAGGCAAATCGCTAACTATCTTTTAGCGAGAAAAAAAGCTATCATGCCGCCGGGTTTTTGCGCAGAAAAACAAAAAATTCTGACAAAAACACCATGAAATTAAGTCCGCCAGAGACTGCACCCTTACCTACAGTACCCTTAGGAGTTACATCATGTCCGATCTGGATCTGAGCCAATACGGCATCACAGATGTCACGGAAATTATTTATAACCCTTCGTATGATCAGTTGTTTGCGGAAGAAACCCGTGCTGATTTACAAGGTTATGAACAAGGCAAACTGACCAAACTGGGCGCGGTTTCAGTCGATACCGGTATCTTTACTGGCCGCTCGCCAAAAGACAAATATATTGTCCGCGATGACACTACCCGCGATACCGTGTGGTGGTCTGATCAAGGTAAAAACGACAACAAAGCCATTACGCCAGAAGTTTGGGTAGACCTTAAAGCCTTGGTAACACAGCAGCTTTCAGGTAAACGTTTGTTTGTTGTTGACACTTACTGCGGTGCCAACGCTGATAGCCGGCTGGCGGTGCGTTTTATTACTGAAGTAGCCTGGCAGGCGCATTTCGTTAAAAACATGTTTATTCGCCCAACGGATGCAGAGTTGGAAACTTACCAACCTGATTTCATCGTAATGAACGGCGCCAAGTGTACCAATACCAATTGGCAACAACATGGTTTAAATTCAGAAAACTTCGTTGCATTTACCCTCACTGAGCGCATTCAGCTAATTGGTGGCACCTGGTATGGCGGTGAGATGAAAAAAGGTATGTTCTCAATGATGAACTACTTTTTACCCCTGCAGGGTATTGCGTCTATGCACTGTTCAGCCAACGTGGGTAAAGCGGGCGATGTCGCCGTATTTTTTGGTTTGTCGGGTACCGGCAAAACCACCTTGTCGACCGATCCAAAGCGTCAGTTAATTGGTGATGACGAACACGGTTGGGACGACGATGGCGTATTTAACTTTGAAGGTGGTTGCTACGCGAAAACCATTAATCTGTCTGAAGAAAATGAACCCGATATTTATCAGGCAATTCGCAAAGATGCATTGCTGGAAAATGTGACGGTGCTGGCAGATGGTGAAATTGACTTCAATGATGGGTCTAAAACCGAAAACACCCGTGTGTCATACCCAATTTATCACATCGATAACATTGTTACGCCTGTATCTAAAGCGGGTCATGCTAAAAAGGTGATCTTCTTAACGGCTGATGCGTTTGGTGTATTGCCGCCGGTATCAAAGTTAACCAAAGAACAGGCTAAATATCATTTTCTGTCAGGTTTCACTGCAAAGTTAGCAGGCACCGAGCGTGGTATTACCGAACCTACTCCGACCTTCTCCAGCTGTTTTGGTGCTGCGTTCTTAAGTTTGCACCCAACCAAGTATGCTGAAGTACTTGGCAAGCGTATGGAAGCCTCGGGCGCTGAAGCCTATTTGGTGAACACCGGTTGGAATGGCACCGGTAAGCGTATTTCAATTAAAGCGACCCGCGCTATTATTGATGCCATTTTAGATGGCAGCATTGAGAATGCTGAATTTGTACAGTTGCCATACTTTAACCTGGCAATGCCATCAGCCTTGCACGGTGTAGACGATGTGTCGATATTAGATCCACGTAATACTTATGCAAATTCGACAGATTGGGATGCTAAAGCACAAGACTTAGCAAAACGCTTCGTCGACAACTTTGTTAAGTTTACGGACAATGACGAAGGTAAGGCATTAGTCGCCGCTGGCCCTCAGTTGTAGTCTTTGCCATGAATGAAACAGGCCGCTAATGCGGCCTTTTTTATTCACGGCAAACTTTAATTAAAGAAAAACGTAGTAAAACTGGCAGGTTAGAGCAGCTCTAGCTAAAGTTGAATAAAGATTTTTATTTGTTGCCACACGTTAGCTGTTGTATCGTGGTCCATTATAAGTGACGCTGTATAACTACCAAGGCTTTTAGGCTGTTGAGGAGATAGAATGTTAAGGCTGATTTCAATCCAAAAACGTTTGTTGCTGGCATTTGGTGCTTTGGCGCTGCTATTGGCAGCCACCGGCTTGTTCAGTCTGCAGAGTATGTCAGAAATCAGGCAGCGGGCAGATTTAATTGAAGGCAACCTGTTACCTGCCATCAGTAAATTGGGGGGATGTTAACCTTAGTATTACGCGTATCCGGGTGCTGACACTGCGTTTACTGCTGACATTGGATATTACTCAGGAAGGGCCAACAATTCAGCAAATTGATGATTTGAGGAAGCAGCTTGATAGCAGTGCCGAAGTATATGCCGACACTATTTTGCTTGATGCTGAACGTAAGCTATTTGAGCAATTTACGTCGAAGAAGCTAGAGTACTATCAGCTGCAAGAAGAGGCTATTAAGCTTTTGCAGGCCGACGAAGTGGGTGCTGCAACAGATTTGCTGGATAAAATTAACCCTATTAGTGCACAGATGACAAGCTACTTGTTGGAGCTGAGCGATCTAAATAACAAGGCTGCTGCAGATGCGCGCACCGAATCTATAGCGACATACAGCTCGGCAAAACTTGCGGTTATTGTATTGATTGTTATTGCCGTTATTATTGCACTGCTTATCGCGACGGTTATTGCCCGTAGCATCAGCCAGCCACTTTCCCAAGCTGTAATGTCGGCACAATATATTGCCGATGGCGATCTTACCCAACCACTAACCACTGAAGGCAATGATGAACTAACACAGTTATCTACTGCGTTGGTGCAAATGCAGAAGAAGTTACGCGATGCCATCAGCCATATTTCAAGTTCGTCTAGCCAATTAGCCTCTGCTGCAGAACAGCTTAATGTGGTTACAGACGAATCTGCCAAAGCATTACAATTGCAAAATGATGAAGTACAGCAGGCCGCAACAGCCATTACAGAAATGAGCTCTGCTGTAGACGAAGTTGCGGGTACGGCATTAAAAACGTCAGAAGCATCTTCGCAATCAGCCAGTTTGGCCAAAGATGGTACGCAGAAAGTATCACAAACCAGTAAAGTTATAGAAAAAATGAATGCTGATGTGCGCCAGAGTACGGGCGTTATTAATACCTTGGCAGACAAGGTATCGTCAATTAATCAGGTGTTGGAGGTTATTCGCAGCGTAGCTGAGCAAACTAACTTGTTGGCACTGAATGCGGCCATTGAAGCGGCCCGGGCCGGTGAAGCCGGGCGTGGCTTTGCGGTAGTAGCAGACGAAGTGCGCAGTTTGGCGCATCGCACGCAAACCTCTACCGGTGAAATAGAGCAAATGATTCAGCAGGTGCAGGCGTCAGCCAAAGAAGCTGTTGGGGCTATGCAGTTAATTAGTGGTAATGCTGACAACGCACAAAGTGTGGCGAAATCGGCGGCTGATGCACTGGAGCTTATTACCGAAAATATTATGGCGATCAGTGATCAGAATCACGTTATTGCGGGTGCGGCAGAAGAGCAGTCGAAAGTGGCGCGGGAAATTGACCGCAATATTGTTACCATAAGCGATTTAGCTGCACAAACGGCAGAGGGCTCAAACCAAACTACAGCCAGCGCAACGGAATTGTCGCGCTTAGCAATACAGCTAAATACCTTAGTCAGTAAGTTTAAGGTGTAGTCTTTTTTAACAAAAAACAGGCCGCAATTGCGGCCTGTTTTGTTGCTGCCAACAGCTTATTTTTCTGTTATCTGATATACCGTTACGCTACCACTGACTTCGTTACCTACAATCAATAGTGGGTTGCCGTTAGGGCTATGCTCTGCCGCAACAAACTTCACGCTTTCCGGGCCAAGGTCACCCGACATGGGGACTTCTGTACAATCCATCCCTTCTGCTACATCACATGGGTTGTCCAGGTCATCATCCAGCTCAAAGTTGGTGCTAAAGTCACGGTTGTTATAGTGGCTGACAAAAGCCGTTTGAAACGGGTTCGTTACGTCGTAGATAAACAAGTCACCAGAGCGTTCTTGGGCGATAAAGGCATAAGTACGGCCTTCGATAGCACCTACATCAACCGCTTCAGGCTCGCCGCCTTTGTCATCAGAACGGTTATCACCTTTGTTTTCAGTGTGTGCACTATTAAAGTTATTGCCTAATACTGCTGCTGAGATACGGCCAAAGTCATCACCTGAGTCATAAACCCTGTTGATGTTTTGATCCCAAATAGAGAACGAACGCGCGCCATAAGCGTACAGTTTATCCACTACACCATCGTCGTCCGGGTCTACTAAAGCGGCGGTAACCTTTAACCGGCCTAAACCGTCGTCTCCGCCGGTAGCGTCATATAAAGCCTGTAACTCAGTGCTAAAGGTTTTATTCAGCTCATCTACGTCAATAATGTCTTTAACACGGATATCCTCGGAATAGGCATCCCAGTCGCGCGAGTCACCCTCGTTGGCAGAAACGATGAATGTTGCGCCGTTCCATTGATATGAGGCAATGGTGTCAGGTTGATACATACCATACACGTTAGGTAAGTGCTGAAATGACGCCACTTCATCTTCATTGGTATAGTCGATGCCATATTGCGACCAATCTTTAAAGCCCAGGGCTTTAATTTCTATGCTCATATCTTCAAGATTAATAATCCCAATGGCATTACTTTCTTGTAGCGACACATACGCGGTTTTACTGTTGGCAGCCACCGTGATGTATTCTGGTTCCAGCTCTTGCGCCACAGTCATGCCGTCCGGGCCAGCAAACTTAACGCCGGCAGTCTTTAATAACGCCTTACGCTTAGCGTCCGTATCGTAGTCAGCGGCTTTAAGTAAATCTGAGCTAAACACCATATCGCTGGTCATATTGATGGTTTCTGCAGTATCTGCCGGCACACCGTTGACCAAACTAATAACCGATATTGAGCCTGCCGGGTCAACCAGATAATCCGTATCCGGTTCGCCTTCGTTGGCCACCAACACTTTGCTACCATCTGGGGTAAACGTCAGCATATCGGGTAACGCACCTGCTGCCACCGCCTTAACAAAACTGCCAACCCCGGTGGCACTTAAACTATAAAACAATACAGCGCCATTGTCGGTTTTTACCGGTGCTGCCACCGCAATGGCCAACATATCGCCATAAATTGCAATGGAATTGGCTTCGCCTAATGCGATAGTAATATCAGCACCGTTCGCGTCTTTAACGCTTACGTTTGCAGGAAAAGTAAAAGGAACTGAGGTCAAACTGTTGTCTGTTACGCCATTACCTACCGCAGCTACGGGTAAATTTGCCAGAGAAATAACGTCAATTTGGTTCTCTGCTGAGTTAATGGCAAACGCTGAGTTAGAGGTTTTATGGAACTGCACAATCTCAGCGGCGGACTTACCATAAATGCCAGTGTTAAAGCGGCCTACCACTTCAACGTTTAAGTCACGGGGTAAGTTTTTGCCAGGTTGGCCTACTGCGCCTGCTTGGCCTGGCGCACCAGCTTGGCCAGCAGGGCCTGTTGCGCCTTGTGCACCATCATCGCCATCCAGTGAACAACCAGACAAGGCCGCCATTACAGTAAGCGCCAGCAGAGATCGTTTAAACATGGGTATCATTCCTGATTAGTTGATTGAAATTAATGCAATTAATTAATCAGTGTCGTCTTCAAGGATGACGTTTTAATGAAACCATCATGACGATTTTATGACGTACTACAAGGTATCCTGTTGCTGTAAAAACAGCTGTTTAGGCATCAGGTTAATGCTTTCATGCAGTTCTGAATAGACAATCACCACCTCACCGCTGCGTAACTGGCGTTTTACCGCCAACACTTTTTCTTCCAGCGTGGCTTCTTGTTCACCATAGTCGGTGCCTTCACGCAAAACATAATATTCAATCAGGTTGTTTAGCGTAGCTTCGGCAATGTCGGTGTAGGGAATAATCATAAGATTAACTGCTCGGTTGTTGATGCTGGTGATTATATGCGGCATACAGATTGCCTGACCAATATGGCTATTATATATTGTAAAATTGTTTAGCATTGCACTGATGCTAAGTTAACAATTGTTCACCGTAAAAGAAGTATTATGACAGCCAATGAATTAAAGGACTATCTAACTGCAGTAGTTAAATCCGGTTTAAAACATGCAGTAATGATCTGGGGAATGCCAGGTATTGGTAAATCGTCAGTAGTGCAGGCCGTATGTGCTGATAACAACGTTGATTTTATCGATGTCCGGTTGAGTCAGTTAATGCCAAGTGATTTACGTGGTATACCGGTTCCTGATGATGCAGTTACTCAGTGGTATCCACCTGCTTTTTTACCCCGCTCTGGCTGCGGCGTGTTGTTTTTAGATGAGTTGAATATGGCTGCGCCAAGCATGCAAGGCGTTGCACAGCAGCTAATTTTAGATAGAAAAGTGGGTGATTACTGCTTACCCGACGGCTGGTTTGTTTGGGCAGCGGGTAACCAGAAATCTGCCAAGGCTGCAGTATTTGATATGCCTGCGCCATTGGCAAACCGGTTTTTACATTTGAATTTGGAAAGTTGTGGCCAGACTTTTCGCCAATATGCCTACAGGCAGCAACTGCATCCGGACATTATTGGCTTTTTGAGTTTCCGGCCAGATTTACTGCATAGTATGCACCCCTCTGAACCCAATTGGCCTTCGCCAAGAACCTGGCACATGGCGTCTGATTTACACAAAGCGACTCTGGACATCAGCCCTGCTGTTGGTGCTTCAGCCGCTAATGAGTTTGCCGCTTTTTGCAGCATGCAAAACCAGCTACCAGATTGCAAAGCGATATTAGCAGGTGAAAGTTGTGAGCTGACGTGCCACGACCCCTCTGTGTTGTATGCCATTATTGCTGCTTTAGTTGTGTCGGTTAGCTCAGCTAACGAAGCCGTACATGGCTTTAACTGGTTACGCCAGCAAGCGTCCAAAGAGTGGGTGCATCTTTTTGCGCTTGAGTTGTTCCCGCGCCTCAGGGAAATTGGCCACTATGCAGAATTCACCCGCTTATTGCTCAAAGATGCCGATACACGAGGCTTTTTAACTGATTTTGCGCAACTGATGGCCTAAAACGGGAAGACGTTATATGGCAGAGCGCTTAGATGCTGAAAAGTTGTGGACGCGGTTTTTATTAGTGTTGAAAACCCAAAATCCGTTTTTTTCTGCTTTGGCGATGTACGCCAAATTTGAATGTACAGATACCGTTGAGTTGGCCAGTACCACAGGTAAAACCATTCACATCTCACCACAGTTTATCGACGAGATGCCGGAAGCAGAGCTATTTAGTTATTTATTGCATCAGGTACTGCATTTAGCCTTGTCGCATAGCAGGAGGGGCCTGGAGCGTAATACGCTGCTGTGGAATATGGCGGCGGACATAGTGGTAAATTGCATTATTACACAACATGTTGGCTGGTCTGCGGCGCGCAATACCGCTTGGGACATGCGTTTTGTTGATCAGTCCGTAGAGCGGGTTTACAGCAGTTTATTACGTAGTTGCAATGATGCGGGTTCGCGTGAAACCCATCCCCCTGAGCACAATAACGCGGCTGCAACTGCTGTAGACGGCAAACAGCTAACCAGCGAGGCGCGCTATAGCCAGCTGGCCAAAAAGTATGGTTGTCATGCTGACTTAGTTAATGACAGCAGCGTAGTTAAAGTCTCAGAGAGTTATTGGCGAGCGGCGTTAGTGCAAGCCAAGCATATTCAACGGCAGATGACGGCACGTCAAAGTTGGGGAAATACCTCTGCCGGGCTGGAGCGTGAAATTGAGTTGGCAAGCACTAGTCAATTTGATTGGCGAGACATGCTATGGAAATATGCCAGCCCGGATATGTCTGATTATCAGGAATTTGATCGGCGTTTTATGTACCAACGCCGCTATACAGAAGTGTTGTTGACGGATAATTTGCACGTGTGTGTGGCCATTGACACCAGTGGTTCTGTTTCAATGCAACAGCTTAGTCAGTTTATGCAAGAGTTGCAGGCAGTAACGCAATGCTATCCGCATATTAGCCTGCAATGCTTTTTTGCTGATACTGAACTGTATGGCCCTTATCTGCTGGATAGTAGCAGTTTTGCTCTACCAACCCCGGTGGGTGGCGGCTATACCAGCTTTGAACCATTTTTTACCTATTTAGACACTCACTATTCTAGCGCTGAGCAACCTCAGGCAGCTATTTACTTAACCGATGGTTTTGGTGGTTTTCCTGCCACTGCGCCAGCAATGCCAGTACTGTGGGTATTAACCGAAGATGGTGCAGAGGACAATGCTGTCCCGTTTGGCACCGTAGTAAGAATGAGAGCATAAAATGGATGTTAATTTAGCTGTATTGTGTGTGTCGAAAAAGCCTCTGGTCGCGCAAAGGATAGAGCCTGTTTATAATGCCAGCCGCGCTGAGATAGAGCAGTGCATTGCCATTGAACAGTGTCAGGGATGGTTTCTTGAAAGTGTGTTTTGTCAGCGCAGTGATGTTGATAAGGCATTGATTGAGCTGTTACTAAATCACCCGAATTGCCCGATGAAGTGGGTGGCAGTAATCAATTATTTTAAGCCGGATTGGGCCGCTAATACTGTGGCGATGGCGCAGGTACAATTAGCCTGTCTGGAGCCTGACGGTAAGCGCGAATGGGGCGGTTGTCAGCTGAACCCTGACTATGAAGCGCAGACATTGCATGACCTGCTGCACTACAAAATATTCATTCAGAGTAAAGAGTATTTAAGCCGGCGTTTTTCACAGGAACAACGACAGCAAACCGATAAAAAATATCCTGGTTGCTTTGCGCTTAACCAGGAGATGTTACGCCGTACTCCCAAGTTTATTATTGAGCACTATTTAACTGATAAAGACAGTGCCAAATACATTGCGAAATTTATGGATTGGGCAGATTTACAGGCCTATCTGGAGGGTTTTGAACCCGGTGTTTTGGCCGTAGTCGCCGCCCGCGATGATGTGTCAGAGTTGTTTTCCAGGCAACTAGTCACCTCCAAGTCAGCAACTGTGCGCAAAGCCTTGGCGTTAAATGCTACTACACCAAAAGATATATTAATCACGCTGGCTAAAGATAAGAACAAAGCAGTGGCAGAGGCGGCACTTAATACGTTACCAGAGGCTGAACGCCAGCAGTTTTTACAACAAAGTGGCACTAATGCCACTCTGGCCGGCAATCTGGAACACCAACATCAAATGCGGGTGCTGTTGCTGCCGCACGCTCCAGCCACAGAGTTGCTGCACATTGCCTCGTCGGCTACGCCTTTATTAACCTGTGCCGCAACGTTGCACGCTTGCGCCGACGCGGCCGTAATTAACGCCGCCGCCAGCCGTGACTTACCCTTGTGGGCAAAAGTTGGTATTGCCCTGCATACTGCGGACGCCGAGTTAATCAGCACATTAATCAAATCTGCTGATAAGCCTATTGCTATCGCCTTGTCGGATAACCCTAACCTGAGTGTAGATCAGGCATTGCATTTAATGCGGCAAAGCTCAGACAACAGGGTACTGGCAAATTTAGCCAACCGCTTTATTGATGAGCCACAAATGCTGGGTGTCATTGCAGGCCAGGCACGTGTTTGGGGGCCCTGGTTGAAACAGCTAATGCTGCCTGGTACCCCAGGAACTGCCTTGCGCGCTATTTATAGAGAAAGTAAGGCGCGTTATCTGGTGCTGTCACGGTTAATTGCCCGCCATCCAAATTGTCCAAAAAGCTTGTTTGGTCATTTTGCTTATTATATGGCTGACGATGTAGCGCTTAACCCAGGCTACAAAGTGCTGCTGGATAAAGCAGATAAAGCCAGTGTGCCAAAGCCATTTGATGGCTGGAAAGTAGATGATTATTTAGACAGTGGTCAAAGTTACGAGTATTTATGTACCTGGCTATTACGCAATAGCAGTGACATTGCATTACAGCGAAAAACCATCTCTGCTACCTTTGTTAACCCTAACCTTGTACGGCCACAGGCATGTACCAGTGATACGCATACTGTAAGACGGTTCATTCATCCATCTGCCCAAGCATTTAGCGAATATGAATACCGTATGGTAGTTGAGTTAACAGGCGTCGCCAGCAAAAAAACCTTGATTGAACAAGAGCGCTTAAGCGATGCTTTACTGCAAGAGCTGCTGCAAGACCCAGACAAGGCCTTATTCCGGGTGGCGCAAAAGCTGGCACTGAAACGCGGCTTGGTGAATGCCGCTGAAGTAAAACAACCCGAGATTGGCAATTTGGGTAATAAACAAGCCAGGCTGGATTTAGTGCGTAGCACAACATGCCGTGAAATCCTTGCTGTTTTAGCTAAAGATAAAACTGTGGATGTACGTTGCGAAGCAGCACAAAGACGTGAACTTGATACCGATTCACTATTGGTGCTGCTCAGCGAAGATAATTCCGACATAGTGCAAAAAGCCTTCTCAAATTTGAGTCGCAGATCTTTAGCGGAAGTTGAACAACAAAAATTGCAAAACCAGCTTAAAGCGCAGGTATTAAACCCGGCATTGGATCCCTACTTACGTCAGTGGCTGTGTAGAGAAGTAACAGACACTCAATTTACTGATAGTTTGTTTAAACAGCACAATGGTATTTTTGACGAGATTGTCATGATCACAACCCCTGACAGTGATTTGCTAGATAAATGCCTGTTTAACGTCTTAAGAGGGGATAGGTCGCTCAATCTAGATAATTTTGCGGAAAATCCTAATTTATCAGCCAGTCAGGCCGAAGCCATTATGGCAGCTAATCCACAGCTGTTGTCGCGCATATTTGTACATATAAACTCAACAGAGGTGTTGCTTTCATTGTTGCCGCAGGCTCAGTCGCTGCATTATGAAATACTAAAGGATTATGGCTCTGGGTTAACAGCAAAGCAAAACTTTTCGCCTGAGCAGTTAGCGCAATTATATTCTGCTTTTGAGCCAATGTTTTTTTTGCAGTTTGCTTATAAACAACTACATAAACTGACTGATGAAGCGTTTGCTGCACTGCTGCCACTGGTGCCGGATTTAATTAGATACCGCGATGTGCTTAAGAATAAGCATTACAGCCCGCAAAAGATCAAAATGCTGCTGAAATTATTACTAGGCCGCTATAAAAGAGCCGATATGGTGTCTTTTTTATGTGCATCCCAACTGGATATTGACGATATGCAGCATATGATGCAGTTAAAATCTGATGATATGCGTTTGTTGGTAGCAATGCATCAACCGTTAACTGCTGAGCAAATACAGCAATTAAGCGAAGATACATCTGAAAGGGTGAGCGATGCTTTACTTTACAATGAGAATGTATCCTCGGAACAATTGTCATTAGACTTTTTGCAAGCCAAAGTAGCTGGTCGCAACAAAAGCATCGTTAAACGGGCAAAGGAACGGTTACAAGCTCGTGTCAATTGATACGCCAATTGTTATCTGAGTAATGGGCAACTGGGCAGGAAATTACTTGCCTAGCTGCTCTTGCAGAAACTCGGGTATGCGTTGATTTAGCCAAAAAGTGGGTTTGAATACACTGCCACTCACAAAGCCAACATGCCCACCGCCGCTGGTCAGTTCATAGTGAATATGCTGGTTAAGCTCATCTGCAGTCGGAATAACAGCATCTGATAAAAATGGATCATCCTTGGCATGAATAATCAGTGTCGGAATATCAATATGCTGCAAAAAAGCTTTGCCGCTGGCTTGTTGATAATAGTCTTGTGCGTCTAAAAAGCCGTGAATAGGTGCGGTAAAAACATCGTCAAATTGTTCAATGCTGCTAAGTCTTCTTACTTTGCGGGCCGTTAACGGGATTGGAAACTGAGGAAACTGTTTTAGCTTTAGCAGGGTGCTACGTTTTAACCGGCCAAGTAAGTAATGTTGATAAAGCTTGCTACTGCCTTGATTAATCCGGCTTGCGCAAGCGGATAAATCTAGCGGAGGGCAAACCGCAACTACCGCAGATAACGGATTGGCGCCATTATTTTCGCCACAGTATTTTAATAATACATTTGCGCCTAGCGAGTAACCAACGGCGACCAGTTTTTGCTCTGGAAAACGCTGGCCAATTTCAACCAGCACTGCTGCTAAATCGGCAGTATCACCACTATGGTAAGCCCGTGGGAGTTTGTTTGGCTGGCCATTGCAGCCGCGAAAATGCATCAGTACGGCGGGCCAGCGCAGCTGACGGCATTTCGCCAGCATCGTTTGCACATAATGGCTATTAATGTCGCCAGCCAATCCATGCAACAGCACTACCAAAGGGGCATCGGGGACGACACGTGAAGGTTGCATCCAGTTAAGTTGCAACTCATCGCCATCAGGCAAGGTAAATATTTCTGCAACCGTCTTCTGCTTTTTACGCGGGCGCAGGTACTTGGCAAAGATAGTTTGCAAGTGCGGGTGCTTTAGCCACCAGGCGGGCTTAAAAGAGGACGAGATCACTGGTCTGACTTGAGCTTGCAAATTAGGTTTTCCTGATAAACAATGGGTTAACGTTTTACAGCGGACAGCGTTAAATGGATCGACGACAATTTCTAATCAGCGGCATTGCTTTAGGCGCAGCAGCAAGCTTGGGTGTTGCTGGCTGGCATTACAGTGTTCAGCCTAACAGTGATAACCGCGATTGGGTGCTGTCAGCAATATTGCCAGCGCTATTGTACGACGCTTTGCCAGAAGATACGACCCTGGCTATAGCTCAACTGCAGCGTAGCAAAACTGCCGTAGCGGACTTTATCGCTTTTTTACCGCTGAGTCAGCAGCAAGAACTGCAACAACTGTTTAATTTGTTAGCGCAGCGCATCACTGAATTGGCTTTTACAGGGCACCTTACAACACTGTCTGCACTGAGCATCAACCAGCGCTTAGCCATATTACAACAGTGGCGTGACAGTTATCTTACTACGTTGCAGCAGGCCTATCATGGCCTTAGAGAGCTATTGTACGGCGCTTATTATGGCCAGCCAGAACACTGGCAACCGCTGGCGTATACTGCGCCTAAATTTCGCTAATGAGAATACGTCATGACGACTAACCAGCTTGACGCCAGCCAATTTAACCGCGACAGACATTTTGAAACCGACATTGTTATTATTGGCTCTGGTGCCGGTGGCGGTATTGCGGCAGAGCAACTCACGCAAGCCGGTTATAAGGTGTTATTACTCGAAGAAGGGGCTTATTACACCCGCGATAATTTTGTCATGGAAGAGCGCTGGGCCTATCCCAACTTATATCAGGAAGGTGCTGCGCGTAAAACGTTGGATAAAAGCATTGGTATTCTACAAGGTCGCACCGTAGGCGGTTCTACCACCGTTAACTGGACCACATCAATTCGCACCCCCCAGCCTACATTAGAGTATTGGCAGCGTGAATTTGGCTTAGATTTTAGCAATGAAAACGACTTAACGCCGTTTTTTGAAAAAGCCGAGCAACGGTTAAATATTCATCAATGGCCAGTGCCACCCAATGCTAACAACGCCAAGCTGCAACAAGGCTGTGAAAAGCTGGGTTGGCAATATACGGTAATAAAACGCAATGTTAATGGCTGTGCCAATTTGGGTTACTGCGGTATGGGCTGTCCGATTAATGCTAAACAGTCGATGCTGGTGAGTACCATACCTGCGGCGCTGGCGCAGGGAGCCACACTGATTTCGCGGCTTTCGGTGCGCAAGCTGCACTGGCAAAACGACCGTATAACCGGCGTTGATGCTGTGCCGGTTGATAGTCATTTTCAACCACGACAGGATATTCATGTCAGCATCGTGGCAAAACACTATATTGTTGCGGCAGGGGCCATCGGCTCCCCCGCCTTATTGCTGCGTTCAAAAGTACCAGACCCCTCCGGCCGTTTAGGTAAGCATACGTATTTGCACCCAACGGTGATTTCTGGTGCGTTGTTTGCTGATGACATTAACGGCCATAGTGGCGCGCCACAAAGTATTTACTCCGACCAATTTGTTTGGCCAGACACTGACAACATACCAGGGTATAAACTGGAGGTGCCGCCGTTGCACCCCGTGCTAATGGCAACCAAACTTATCGGCACCGGGGCAGAACACGCGGCGCTAATGCAAAATTTTAATCAGTTACAGGTTGTTATCGCCCTGCAGCGCGACGGTTTTCATCCGCAAAGCCAGGGCGGTACAGTACAGTTAGATCAGCAACAACAACCGGTATTAGATTATCCTATCAGTGACTATGTCTGGCAGGGTATGCGCGAAGCATTATTATCAATGGCTGAACTGCAATTTGCCGCCGGAGCAAAACAAGTACTGCCTATTCATCACGATGCCAAACTCTATAACAGCTGGCCAGAAGCAAAAGCGGCTATTGCCGCACTACCGATGGAAAATCTGCGTCAAACCGTGGTGTCGGCGCATGTTATGGGCGGTTGTAATATGAGCGCAGAGCCAACGAAAGGTGTCGTAAACCAGGATGGCCGTCATCATCAACTGAAAAATTTATCAATATTTGATGGCTCTATTTTACCCACCAGTTTGGGCGCAAACCCGCAGCTCACGATCTATGCGCTAGTGTGGCGCAATTGCCAGCACTTATTGGCCAGCTTGTTGCCTATGGCCAAAAGTTAACCCCCTGCCCCTGCTTTTATCTAACGAGCTGCTATAGTCACTGAGTTTACGTGCTAATAAGGACATTCAATGAAATTTAACACTACGTTGCTCTGCTCTCTGATGATGCTGGCTTGCGCCGCGGCTAATGCGGCGGAACATAAAGTCGTCAATAAATTGTATTCGGAGAAAGGCGAAGCAGGCGAGCAGGTGATCACCCAGCTTGATGACGGTAACTATAGTGCATCATTAAACATGAGCTGGAACAACCGGGTGGTTACTATTAATGAAACGCTGCAAGTCGATGAAAAAGGGCTACCTATAGCATTTTCCAGCAGTGGAACCTCAGCGTTCGGTGCGCCTATTGCGGAGCAGTTCAGCCTGATTGATGGCGTGGCGCGTTGGGCAGGTAACAAAGACGAAGGCATGCTGCAAACGGCAGAACAACGCTATTACGTACCAGCGGATGAAGCAGGCGCGGCCAGCCATGTGTTAATGAAAGCTTTGCTGGGGTCGCTAAGCCGTTCGGTAGATTTGTTTCCCGGTGGCACGGCAAAGCTGACAGCTCTGAAAACCGTAACTGTAAAAAATGGCGATAATAGCAAAGAAGTTACATTGTACGCCCTTAGCGGTCTGGCGTTTAACCCTTCATTTGCCTGGTTCGATAAAGATGGTCACTATTTTGCTCAGGACTTTGGCGGCTTTATGCGGGTGATTCGACAAGGTTACAGTTTGGAAAATGGCCGATATTGCCAGGCATCTTAGCCATAGTTACAGCACTGTGCTGCTGCAAGGCGGCAGTGTGGTTGATGTGTTACAGCGCAACGTTCTGAAAAATACTGACGTACTGCTGCAAAATGGCAAAATCATAGCGGTAGGCCCTGATCTGACTGTTCCGGCAGACGCTCAGGTAGTGGATGCACGAGGCAAGACTATTATCCCCGGTTTGTGGGATATGCATGGTCATTTGTCGAAGAACGATGGGTTGCTGAATATTGCCGCCGGGGTAACCAGTGTGCGGGATATTGGCAATAACCATGAAAATATTATGGAAATTGCCGGCTTGTTTAACAGCGATCAACTAATTGGGAGCCGGGTTTATCGCGCCGGGTTCTTTGATAAACAAAGCGAATATTCAGCGGGTTTGTCGGTTAACTCATTGCAAGAGGCCCATGAAAAAATTGACTGGTTTGCGGACAATGGTTATCTGCAAATTAAAATCTACAGTTCGATTGATCCAATATGGGTAAAGCCTATCGCCGAGCACGCCCACCGTCGCGGCATGCGTTTAAGTGGCCATGTACCGGCTTTTATGACGGCGCGCCAGGCAGTGGAGCAAGGTTTTGATGAGATTCAGCATGTAAATATGCTGTTTTTAAACTTTCTGGCAGGTACAGAGGTAGATACCCGAACCCAACTGCGGTTTTCTTTGGTGGGAGAAAAAGGCGGTAGCCTGAATTTATCCAGTAAACCGGTAAAGGACTTTGTGCAATTATTGGCAGATAAACAAATTGTGGTTGATCCTACGGTTTCCACTTTCCGCAGTTTGTTACTGGGCAAAAATAAACAAATTGACCCTGAATTTGCCGCCATTGCCGACCATTTGCCACCTGCCATTGTACGGCAATTAAAAGGCGCTGCGATGAATGTCTCAGCCGAGCTGCAGCCGGTGTATCAGCAGTCGGCCGACGCGATGCTGAAAATGGTTAAATTACTGTATGACGCAGGTGTGCCAATTGTGCCGGGTACCGATAATATTGCCGGT
>Ga0100394_1001544_pt1 | contig 19114 bp, 15 predicted proteins | sample CryGeymeta201518_FD_81549 | JGI IMG/M metagenome (GOLD analysis project Ga0100394, IMG submission 81549) | Groundwater microbial communities from Crystal Geyser aquifers in Utah, USA - Crystal Geyser metaG 2015-18 | ecosystem: Environmental > Aquatic > Deep subsurface > Groundwater | place: USA... | reverse complement strand
GCGTGCCGCTTCCTTCGACGAGCTGTATGGAACAGTGCTATCTTCCATGCCGTGAATTAACGTCATTTTTGGAAAGTATCCGCTCAAGAGATTTCGTTCTTTCGATGACAAGCTCTTGGTCAAGTGAGAAAGTTGCACTGCTGGGGAATATCTCAAAAACTTTTCGCGAGAATTTCCACAAGCAGGTTGCATGGGACTTATTTGCTCCACTCCTCGAGAAGCTTCAAAATCGAAATGGTTGAAAATATTGTAGGGACCCGAAACGCCAACAAACGAATTAATTTTTACTAACGAGTTCTCCCACTGCTGCAAAGCAGTATCATTCCCAGCCCGATGCAATTCCAATTTGTGTCGTAATCGCTCGACCAAGGTGAGCAAGGCAATGTGAGACCCACTCGAATGACCCATCAAGCAGACGTTTCGTTGGCAAATCTCAGGATGTTCTCGTTGCAATACTTTCATTGCCATTTCCAAGTCCTGAATCTGACTGCTGGCGTCTCCCTCAGGATAAATTCTGTACCCCACAACAGCAACCGCCCAATTCATCGGTTCCAATGGCAAGGCCAATAACCTATACATGGATGGACTACCCGATCCCCACGCACCTCCATGGACAAAAACAACCACTCCCTCTGCTGGTCGTTGATCTTCCTGTTGGTGTGGTGGTGGCAGAAATAGCTCCATTATTTGAGAAGGAGAGTGTTGGCCATACCGAAGAGTTTTTCGACTCCAGGCAAGCCGCACACTGTGCCACAAGATATCGGGACGCAGCAATAAGACGGTTTTTATGGTGCTGATCGACATGATGGCCATTAGATGATGAAAGAGCCCCGAATCTCGAATGAAATGATGGATTGCTACATTGGGCGGTGATAAATTGCAGTATCGCTTCACGGACCATTGCAGGAACCATGCACTGATCTTGACCATGACCCATAACGAGAACAACACCGATAGGCAGAAATAAGCTGACGGTATTGCATCTCGGAATTTCACGGCGAGAAAAATAGCAAGTGCAGCCAATAGTATCTGGAAAGCTGCTGTCATGATCCGAGTTTTGTTGCTTTGTTGGTGTGTCTTAATAATTACTAATTCATTTCCTTCATGCTTTTTCCATACAACATATTACATCTTGGCTGCTTGTTGAAAACTGTGTTTCTACCAGTATTCGAGTCAACTCTTGCCACCACGTCGTTCGCACAAAAAGCCGGTGTGCGTGTAAGAGATCTTCGAGTACCATTAGCTACGGCTAGCTAGTAGACTAGAGTAGTAGTCTGTCGCTGCTCTCCAATACTAAGCTTGCTTCTGTAGCATGCTATCTATTTGAGTACTAGTATGAAGTCAGGGACTAATAATAGTAACTACTTGAAGATTGTATGTTCTATTTATGATTTTTTTAATCGGAGTACTTAAATAGTAAATATACAATTATGAATAACAAGGCTTCGACCGAGAGGAGCGTACCTCCACCACTTGCTTTTTAAGCCGGATAAGCCAGAACCGACCAGATTTATGCATCACAGCAGTCCAAGAAAACTCCTTCAGAGGTGGGGCAACAAGCTCCTTCAAGACCAGCACATGCTGAATGAGAGGAACACATATTGGTAGGTTGCTCTTCATTGCAACAATCAAGGTAGACTCCATCCACTGTATTGCAACACTCACCCGTGAGGCCTTGGGCTGCACATGCAGGGAACAAAGAGCAATCTGTGGGTAGACTATTGTCAACTACAGGATCTGTAGGGTCTGTTGGAGGCTTGGGCAGACTGTTGTCTACTTGAGGATTTCTGGGGTCCATTGGATTGTTGTCACAGCAATCCAAGAAAACTCCTTCAGAGGTGGGGCAACAAGCTCCTTCAAGACCACCACATGCCAAATGAGAGGAACACATATTGGTAGGTTGCTCTTCCTTGCAACAATCAAGGTAGACTCCATCCACTGTATTGCAACACTCACCCGTGAGGCCCTGGGCTGCACATGCAGGGAATAAAGAGCAATCTGTGGGTAGACTATTGTCCACTACAGGACCTGTAGGGTCTGTTGGAGGCTTGGGCAGACTGTTGTCTACTTGAGGATTTCTGGGGTCCATTGGATTGGCAGGTTTATTCAAACAGCAATCCAAAAAGACTCCCTCAGTTGTTGGACAACAGGCATCTGCCAATGGAACATCAGCGCAGCGAGGATGGAATCCACACTGGTGCTGACTTTCTGCTAGCTTCTCTGTGTGGTCGCAGCACGCGAGTTCCACGCCGTCAGGAGTGGGACAGCAGTTCTCGGGTTCGCCCAATCCTTCGCAAGCGCTGTGCGCTTCGCAAGAACGGTTGCAGCAATCGAGCATGACTCCATCAGCACTGGGGCAGCAAGCACCTTCTAAACCTAGGGCGGCACACACAGGATTCGACTCGCACTTGGTTCCAAAATCAGCACGCAGCATTCGCTCGAATGCAGATGCTCCACGGATATTCTTCTTGTCAGCCGCAGATGCGCTCGCAAGAACAGCGGCAAATGCGATGGTACGGAACATTTTCATTTTTGAATTACTTGCTGTTTGCTTTTGAAAATATGAATTATGAAGCAATTCTCTCTTGTTTTGTGAGCTTATGCAGTTGTATCCATTTTTGAGTCAAATTTTAGACGTACAATATTCCGATTGTAATTAGTGGGACTCAAGAAAATTCCAAAGCGCAAGTAGAATACCAAATCCTGTACTAAATTTGCGGTGTACACCACGATGATGATAAGAATTTTTCTCGCTCAAAAATTGATTTTTCTATTTGCTGCTCTCCGCAAGATTTAATAATTGTTACCCAAATTTTTGACTAGTAGTATTTCATAATTTAGTAGTACTAGCAAAAACCATTCAGAATCATGATTAACTTGATGTTTAATGCAAGCAGTCTTGGCGACGCCTCTAGAACAAGGCGAGAATAAAGCTTAAGTATAAAAATGTAAACATAAATGGATCGATATTTAAGAACCGATAAAAACACTGAAACTTGCACTGTGTTTAGAAGCAGGCATACAACAGTCCCACAAGTGTATCGCTGAATACGCGATCGCTAACTACTAGCATGCAAACTGCCAAAGTCCACCTGGGAATGTACTATCCTGCGACCAGCAATAACTTTAATGTACTTGAATTCATTGCCAGAGAATTGGACCCGTTTCAGGTCCAATACCATGTGACCCTACCTCAGAGAGGTCAAACGAGGATTATGACACAACATTACCAAGGACGATTCATTTAGTACAGGAACCCATTTTCCGCCATTCTCTACTCCAAGCGCTATTTTTCCGTGGGCAAACTGGAAACTGGATAACACCATGACAAGATGATCTAAGGTGGCATTGTCATGGAGATGCCAATCCCAGACACAGCACTCCTGAAGAGGCGGCCGTCGATTCCGTTGTAGCAATGCGACAAAATCCTGTAGGTCTTGTCGGGACATGCCATAACATTCCAAGTTCGCCATTTCCAGAGCAGGGAATCTTCCAATTTCCTCCAACAGGCAGTCTCGTCTTGTCGGTCGTCGGTCAAGTCGGGGAAACGGTATTTGGACTGTAGGAATTTGGATGTTCGTTTTGGGCTGATGCAAATGAATGGCCAAAAGTAAAGCGGGAATATCTGGTACAACGTCATCCAATTTTAGACAGTTGTAGTCCAAAAACCGTTCGTCTAATTGGGTTGTAGAAATATTCGTCATTGTGATGATGTTCTATCGATTTACTTGTTGAACAACACAGCATGATTCAACGTACGCCTGGAAAAGCAAGAACCTCTTGCTCGACCATCAAGGACTGCATACCTTGACACTGCCTACGTAGATATACCTTCGGTCCAGACTACTTTTTATGATGTCATGAAATACTGCGCAATTTAGGCAGTACGATCACGCGACTAAAAAGAGAAAGTCTGATACAAGAATAGCAAGAAAAAGTTTGATACAAGAAGTAATAGCAAGTGCTCACCACCCTATCACCTGGCACTTCTGTGTTTGGTCGCACACCACTACTAGTAGTACAAGAATAACACTATCCTTATTCAAATCGGACGCACACGAATTTCACGGGACCGCTGTCAACGCCTCGTGATTCAGATTGACGAAGATCGCAAGTGCTCTAGCTACAGTAGACTATTATAAGTAGCTACCCACTAGCTAGCTAGTAGTAGAGCGAGATTCTGAACAAAAGATCACCGAGACGGTTCTCATCGCTCCATATGGACATTCCAAGGAGTGGTTTGGTTTAACCTAATAAGCGAAGCCTGATGAGAGTGTGTATTCTACAAGCACAGCTACAACACAACACGAACTTTTTCTTTGCGAACTCTGCTTCTACCCCAAAACAAAGCCAGTAATTTCCTTTTGGTCGGAAGGCAACAAATTATATTATAACATCTCAAAGAATATCATTCTACCGATCCTCGGCGGAACAATAATAATAAGTTAACAATCCAATAGAATACGAATCTTTTTCAAACCTCACGCCATGTCGAGTCTCTTAAAATTCTCATCTCCCTTTCTTCGCCGCCGTGCGCTGAATTCCCTCGCAACTATGAACTATGAAATAATGATGATGATGAAGGACCCCGTGCCTACTACTAATGCTGCTGTGCGACAGCAGAGTCATCAGTATCATACCACGCCATTTTCCTTTCAGCAAGCGGTCGGAGCTCCTGCTGTTCCTGTAGATCCTGCCCTCATGAAGGCTGCCTTTCGAATCAAATTGGCAGCCGAGCGTGAAAAGTCCCTCGTGGGTGGTGGACAAGTCCGTGTTGACAAGCAACACAGTCGTGGACGCTTGACGGCACGAGAACGTATTGAACTTTTGTTTGATGAAGGAACCTTCCTCGAGATCGATGCCCTCAAGGCTCATCGTTGTACCGAATTTGGGATGGATGACCCCAAAAATCAATTTCCTGGAGATGGTGTGGTGACCGGGTAAGTGTATTCATGCATGATTGTGGATAGAATAAGGAAGAAACAATTTTTGGAGACGTGTTATTAATTTAATCAACATTTCTAACTCATTTCATTTACTCCTGTTTCGATAGACATGGAATGGTCAATGGAAAAGTTGTCTATGCGTTTAGCCAAGACTTTACCGTCATGGGTGGTTCTTTATCGGAAACGCACGCCGAAAAAATTGTCAAAATCATGAATATGGCCATGCGCGTTGGAGCTCCTGTGATTGGATTAAATGATTCGGGTGGTGCTCGTATTCAAGAAGGTGTGGATTCCTTGGGAGGATACGCCGATGTCTTTCAAGCCAACGTTGACGCCTCGGGTGTCATTCCTCAAATCTCGGTCATCATGGGACCGTGTGCTGGTGGAGCTGTTTACAGTCCAGCCATGACGGATTTCATTTTCATGGTCGATCATTCGTCGTACATGTTTGTAACTGGACCTGAAGTCGTCAAAACCGTTACCAATGAGGACGTCACCAAGGAAAATCTTGGAGGAGCTAGTGTTCACACTACCAAGAGTGGGGTCGCACACGACAGCTACCCCAATGATATTGCTGCCCTTCGAGCCATGAGAAGACTCCTTGAGTTTTTGCCAAGCTCCAACAACAAGTCAACCTTGCCTGTTAAGGTCACCGAAGATCCACCAGACCGTTTGACGCCTGCTTTGGAACGGTTGGTGCCTGATGATCCTAACACTCCCTACGAGATGAAGGATGTGATTCGAGAAGTCGTCGACGATGGAGACATCTTTGAAATCATGCCAGACATGGCAAAGAACATTGTCACGGCCTTTGCTCGTATGGAGGGCCACACCGTTGGAGTTATTGCAAACAACCCTATCGCCCTTGCCGGATGTTTGGATATTGGAGCGTCGACCAAGGCTGCTCGATTTGTGCGCTTCTGTGATGCCTTCAACATTCCCCTTATGACGTTTGTGGACGTTCCTGGATTCTTGCCCGGTACAGAACAAGAGTACGGAGGAATTATTCGACATGGAGCCAAGTTGTTGTTTGCCTATTCGGAAGCCAACGTGCCAAAGGTGACCTGCATTACCCGCAAAGCCTACGGTGGTGCTTACGATGTCATGTCCAGCAAACATCTAAGAGGTGATGTGAATTACGCTTGGCCTGGAGCTGAAGTTGCCGTCATGGGTGCCAAAGGAGCAGTGGAAATTCTCTACGGCGGACAGGTACGAAAAAATTGTGTTCCTTTTTTGAAATGTTATTTTGTTTCCTGTTTATAAAAAATACGATGAACTTCTGAGCACATATTTTCCTTTTTTCCCCCAATGCTTTTTTAGGACGTCGAGAAGCACACCGCGGAGTATGCCAATCGATTTGCCAACCCTTTGGTAGGAGCCCAGCGTGGTTTCATTGATGACATTATCGAACCTGAACAGACGCGAAAAGCTCTCTGCGCTGATCTTCGTGTGCTCCGTACCAAAAATCTAGATAATATCCCCCGAAAGCATTCCAACATTCCCTTGTAGATTGCATTCTGTGAGAATGGTCGAGCATGACGTCATTGGCATGGAGGCTACGAGTGGCAATTCGAGAGAGTTCCCAAAGAAAATACATTTCATTTGAGAGTACGTACAAGTAAAAAAACATATTAAGAACATTTTTCAAGAAATATGCAGCAACGTTCCACCTAGATTGCCATAGATAGCAGAAATCTATTTCCTACATGCAAAGAATCAATATTTTTAGGAGCATCGTGAGGAGTCTAGTAGGCTAGTCTGGTCCAACATTATTATTGTAGTTTACAAGGTACTGCGTAGCTACGGAAAGACACCCGTAAAAGAAAAATACTTTCAAAGTTATTCTCCCCGTTTTCTGCTCCCTCTAAAAATACCCCCGTCCGAATTTTCGTCTGACAGGGACGTACGTGTCTCCCAATCGCGAGGCAAGCTCCAAGTGTTGATCGATGCACACTCGCGACTTGACTTATTGAATGAAAAGGATATTAGTAGACTACTTCGTTTAACGTACATGGTACCTCATCTCTTCAATTCCTTTCCCAAACTTGATGTTATCCTATCTTCCTTAACCTCACCGATCTCAAGTTAACTTTTGTTTTCCCAGGAATCATTTCCACCATGTCGAACCAAGCTAACCAAGCTCCTAATTTTCAGCTGCCTGCAGCCGTAAGTGCTTGTGATCTGTGATTGATCCTTGTGTAGGATGTAGGGTTCGGTGATGTCCGCATAACTCATCTTTTCTTGTTTGCCACCGTCCAACTCTGTACAATCTGGTTGATCTTTTTTGTAAAACTTAAATCCAATGGACATTATGAACTATCTTCTTCTTTAGACTGGAAACGCCGCCATTGATTTCAACGTGGATCTTGACGATATCTTCAGCGAATGCTACTACCTCGATCTTCCTCCGGAGCAAAAGTCTATCGCGGCCGCTTCCGCTCAACCAGCCACCGTTTCAAGTGCTCCTCCAGCAAGTTCATCTGCCAAACGTTCGGCTGACGACGCTGGCATCACGAGCGGTTGCAATTCGAAGGAATATAAGCCTTTTTCTGCCGGTAGTGGAACTGAGGAGCTCACGGAAGCTCAAAAGTTGGAGCGTCGCGAGCGAAACCGTGAACATGCCAAGCGAAGTCGTCTTCGTAAGAAGTTTTTGTTGGAAAGCCTTCAGGAACAGATCCATGCTCTACAGGAACAGATAGAAGCTTTCAAGGATGTCGTGAAGGAATATGCTCCCCAACAATCCGAGAATATTATCAACAGAATCTGTGGAGACAAGGACAAGTTTACTCCACTGCCAACTCCCAGTGGATTCGGACCCGTCAAGACTCTTATGGAGCCAGACTTTAGACTGATGTCCGCTTTGAGTGGATCGCAGCAGAACTTTGCTATTTCCGATCCAACACTTCCTGACAACCCCATCGTGTACGTATCCCAGGGTTTTCTGGAGCTCACCGGATACACATTGGACCAAGTCCTTGGGCGCAACTGCAGATTTCTGCAGGGACCTGGTACCGATCAGAATGCCGTGGAAGTCATTCGGAAGGGTGTCAAGGAGGGAGTCGATACGTCTGTTTGTCTTTTGAACTACAAGGCTGACGGTACTCCCTTTTGGAACCAATTTTTTGTGGCAGCGCTACGGGATGCAGAGAACAACGTTGTCAATTTTGTCGGTGTGCAATGTGAAGTTTCCAAGGCTGTGGTGGACAAACACATGGGGGAGAAGAAGTAAACCAGCTACGACTAAAGCTTTCTAAAGTAAATTCGACAAGATGATGACAAACAAAGATATCACGCTTAAGAAAACGCCAACAAACAAGCTGACATTATTTTTTGTGTCGTGTACCCGAGGATGAGAATGTTAGCAACTGTAAATATCCCTCCTAGAAGTTTAGTTAACGATTGCTGCGTAGAGCTTGTTGGACTTTTGTCAATTGTAACTGTATGTAATGAAATCATCTTTTATAGTTGTTTGTGTGTTTATATCGGCGCAATATCAGACTTGGAGAACTCTTGACAGACACGACCAAAAGAGCATGAACTCCAGTGTATAACTATAAAGCAACATTCGTCCTTGGTTTGTCCCAGAGGAGTGATCAACAGTACTGGTGAACCCGAGTTGTTCTCCAGCCAAAAGTTTCGCGAGCAAAGCAACGACTCATGCATCTTCGGAATTCAGGTAGCAGAACGGTTCAGACTCATCATGAAGCTTCTCCCAGTTCAATCTGGTACAAATGTGGCCAGTTCTTTCCGGTCACCCATACATCTCCCTCTGCATTTAAAGCGATACCGTTGAAACTATCCGCTTCGGGTATTCGATCTGTGTACAAGGATCGGAGGTTGTAAATTGTCGTCAGAAATCCCGTACGGGGACATATGCGGACCAACATATCCTGATACCAAACATTGGCCAGTATCGTATTGGATGACTTGTCCCATTCTAGTTCGTTCAAAAATTTGATGGGCTGGGGTGGCATATCCCTGGCAGCCATATCCTCGGTACGGTAGGTTACCCGAAGCTTGGGTTTGCTGGTCTGAAACTGCGCATTCCAAAAATGTAAATATTCCGATCCGTCACTGACAATGTATTCTGTGTCGTGTTCATCAAAGGATGGTGGAACGTGAATGATACCCCATCCTTCACTGGTTGTGAGTTCGTTGTCGTATTTGAATTCTTCCAGAACTTCCATGGTGTCCACATCAAAGATGAACCCAGTTTGTTCTTTGTACGTTATATGAATCAAACGACCAGGACCATTTTCTGCTCCTTTGGAGGGTGGAACGTACGATAAGCCTTCGCCAAAGTACTCATCAGGCAGTTCGTACTGTTGCAGAATTTCTCCGTTCCGTGTCAAGTCGAGAACACGGAGTTCCGACTCTTTGTAGTTGCCCGTAGATTCGTACAGAATGGTAGAGTTATCCGTTCGAAACGTCAATCCCTGAGTAAATGCCCGGGGATCGTGAGGCAATGTTTGTATTATTTTGTAGTCTGTCACAATCTTGGAAATAGGTTCACGAGTAGTAGTAGTAGTAGTAGTAGTAGTAGTAGTAGGCGACGACAGCGGCGGAGGAGTTTCAGCGCTGGAATCTCCGACGAACGGTGACGACATGATTGATGCCACCACAAACACTATCAAACTTCCTGCAACTGTAAGTAACAGTAAATACAGATATGTTTTGTTTTGATTTTTGGCTTTGGCTGAGTGAATCGCATCGTTTAGCAATTGATCGTCCTCTAATTTACTGGATGGTTGTTGCTGTGAGTCAGTAGAAAAAGTGTCATTGGAAAGTCCTGTTTTTTTCTTGTTGCGTTGACGTATGTTTATATTAGCACCTTTCTTGGCCATTTTATTTTTTGTGGAACCCCGCTTTCTTTCTCTCTCTCCTAATAACTGATGAATTTAGAATGCATTAAATTAATTTGATTTTTAGTAAAGCTTTGTAGTGAACTATCGTATTCCAAAATATTGTGAGGACTCGTAGAAAAGTCCTAATAAAATACTGTATACGTTTAATATATTAATGAAGATCTTTTCACAAAGATCTACAGTACCGGTAGTATTTGGGTAGACCTACTAGCCTAGCTACTAGTAGTAGGGTCTACTAGGGAAAGTACTCATGTCAGTTGGCTGTTGATAGAAATGCGAGTCCTGTCTGTAGAATGCTGTAGACTCAAGTACAAGAACTACCAGTAACAGTTACTCCGAGAAGTGATTATTTTGTGACGTCATCCAAAACCAATTTTGGATACCAACAGCTTCATCGGATAAAAAAACGAGAGGTGTTGATTGTTGGTCATCATGCCAAAAGGTACAACAACAGCAACAGTAGTTTGACAACTATTAGTAATTGTCTAATCTTTGAGGCATCTGTCGACGACGGAACAATTCTGCAAGTAGCAGTAGTATTCCTTTGTTGATCATTATTATTTCAACGAAATCAAAAAATCCCTACCATGAAATTTTCTTCGTCAGTGGCTGTCTGTTCGTTGGCATTGGTTGTTGCCATCCTCCTTTGCACATCATTATCATCGGAGGCGCACATCAGCACTCCTGCTACAACAACAAGTCTTCTTTCCCTGCCAGAATATCGTGATGCTGAGCGTGTCTACCAAAGTAACTCACATAGCATTCATCAAAGGAATGTTTTGGCCACCGAATTTCGAGGAGGTGCCATCAAAAAGAAGGCTGCTGCATCTAAAAAGGCCAATAAGAAAAAGACTGCTGTCGTTTTTACCGGACCGAATGTTTTGGAAAAACTTCCCGTGGATGCTCTTACGGGTATTGTATTTATGGGATTACTGGACGCATTATTGAAGAAAGTCTTCCAGTCGGCGAACATTAACTTCCCTAGCATGCTGGGTGGCTGCATGCTGTTGTTTGTAGTCGCTGTCGGGGCCGAGACGGTCCATCCTGGATGGGGAGATGCCATTGAATCTTTCTTGACTCCAGGATCAGCACTTTTGGCCAAATGGTTGCCCGCATTTTTCGTTCCAGGATTGGCCATGCTGCCTTTGGCACCCTCGATGGGTACAGGATTAGATGTACGTAAATGTTTTCATGCTGCTATGCAGACCAATATTGTATCACTCGATGAATGCTATTTACAAAACATCGATTACTTTTCTTACTTGTGATCTCTGGGGGGAAAATGCACTGAATTGTGTTACACAAACAGATTGCCAAAGCCTTAGTCACCGTCGTTGTTGGCCTGGTTTATTCCATGACATCCGTATCATTCACGGTCTTGGCTATGCGCAAGGCACAAGGTGCCAACAATGCTCCACCTGCACCAGCGAAGAAAAAATTAGTCCGATCTACCAAAAAAGCTGTAGCACCGTCTCCGAAACCTTTTAGTAAAGAATGTCTGGAATTTCTTTCCGTTGGCACTGCTGCTTTGCTGGTGGCTTGTGTGGCCGCCTTGCGAATGGACAATCCCGTCGCCACACCACTCCAAACGCTGGCACTGATCTTTGCAACACTGTTCGGTTTTGTCGCAGCAGTGCGAGGACCCGCCAGCTTTAACAAGGTAGTGCATCCCTTGATTACGAGTTCCGCCGTGACCGTTGCCGTGGTGCAGTTGATTGCCAAGGGAACCGGATCCGATTTGAAGAGCGTCCTGAAAAGCTACAAGGTCGGAAGCTTGAACCCCATGAAGATGGGAGCAGGAGATGCCTTGCTTTGGATTTTGGGCCCCTCGGTGGTCTCATTTGCCGTTTCTATGTACTCGCGAAAGACTTTGATTTACGAAAACTTGTTGGTAATCTTGATTGGAGTTGCAGTGGCAAGTGCAGGAGGTCTGTTTGCCACTGCGGCCTTTGTCCGAGCGATCAATGTCGGAAATGCCGTGCCTCGTCTATCTCTCTTACCACGCAACATTACCACAGCTCTCGCAATGGTCATTGCCGATCTTGTGGGCGGAGATATTTCCCAGGCAGCCGTTTGTGTCGTGTTCACCGGAGTCATTGGCGCTAGCTTCGGCAAGTACCTTCTGGCAGCTTTGGGTATTCATGATCCTGTCACTCGAGGTATGGGGATGGGAGGTAGTGCACAGGGATTGGGTGTTTCCGCCATGTCGAACGAACCCGATGCTTTTCCTTTTGCCGCTATTGCCATGGTCTTGACGGCTGTCGCTTCGACCGTCATTGTTAGTATTCCGGGAACTCGAGATGCACTCATCAAACTGGCAACGGGAGACATTACCGCCGCCGCCGCCGCTGCTCCTTGAAGCTACGGAAAATAGTGAAATGGTTTTTTTTGTTTGTTTTTGTTGCCAGCTTTTTTTTCATTATTGCATGGAGTTTGTAAGTGTTAGACAGATTTACTCTTTTGACTGCACCCTCTTAGCGACCTGAAAGTACTGCTAGCCTACTCTCGCGTAGCTAGTACGAGTACAACAGTATTTATTTTGAATACGTACAAGCGAGTAGCTACTAGCTAGTAGCTACTACTTCTCGTAGTAGAGTCGTAGTCTCCTATTCAATACTCTAGTCTACGACTCCTGTACTGGTACCTCGAGGTGAACAGACTGGACCTGTTACGATTCGCCGTCTGGGTGGTTTACACGTATCTATTGTTTAGTCCGGTACTGGTACTCGGCGACTAAAAGGTACTGTACTCTACCAGGTAATTAATTAAGCAAGCAAGCGAATGATGATGAGGTCAGCGATGAGTTGGTACCAGTATCAACAAAACAACAAAACAATTAAAAAAAACTGTCATCGATCTCTCTGCACAAGAAGATAGTTTGAGCTTCGATGATCATGCGACTCATTGCTTTTATGCTTTTTGCATCTGCAATTCGAAAAGGAGCTGCCTTCGTCTCCAAAGTCTCAGGTCCTGTATCATCATTGGCCTCTACTTCGTTGAGTATGTCTACTGTGGCAACAGACGTTCCTACTTGGTCGGAATTACAGTCCAAATCCAAGGCAACAGTGGTAGGTCAAGCGCTCGAGCAAGAATCAGCACTCCGAAAGGGAGGAAAGGGATCAGCCTTTGTTCAAAGCAAATTGCGAAAGTTTCAATCGGATAAGGAGCCAGAGATAACCATTTACAGAGACCATGCAGGCTGGTGCCCGTACTGTCAGAAATTAATGCTCTTGATCGAAGAAAAGGAAATTCCCGTCAAAATTGATTTAGTACCGATGCGATCGTATGGCGATAAGCCTGAAGCTTTTATGCGAAAGGTACCTAACGGTTTGTTACCGGCTATGGAAGTTAAGGGACAAGTCATCACGGAGTCTCAAGTTATCATGGAATTGCTGGATAAGTGGCATACGGCTGACGCCGGATATAAGCCCATGTTACCCAAAGAAGACGACACAGCTGGATGGAAGAGATATGACAAGCTTGCCAGACTCGAAAGAAGTCTCTTCAGTTGGTGGTGCACCCTTTTGTTCCGACCAGAAGGGCCCCGTTTGGGTGGAGGCGGAAATCCTTTAAAAAATCTGCTAGGCGGAGGTGACGGGGGTATGTCAGGATCGATGGAGGGATTTTTGGATTGCATGCGAGAAGTTGATAAGGAGTTAACCTCGACTCCTGGACCTTGGTTCTTTGGAAAATATGATTACCCGACAATGATTGATTTCGTCTATGTCTCGCATGTTGAACGAATGCTTGCCAGCTGCGCGTACTGGAAGGGCCTCAACTTTCGTGACCCAAAATGGAATTTGAAGGGAATCAATGCTTGGCTCGAGGCATTTGAGAAACGGGAAGCATATCTGGCCTTTAAAAGCGATTACTACACACATGTCAAGGACATCCCTCCTCAGTATGGTCCTGGTTACAACGGTGGCTTTGAGGAGGACCGTGTTGCCTTTTCCAAATCTATTGATGGAAAAGATGGATCTTGGAGTCTCCCACTTTCCTTTGACGACCCTTTGCAGCCACTTTACAACGGCCCTCCACTTCCTGTATGTGTCTTGAAGGCTGTTGGAATACCACCAGTCGCTGACGGTTCATACAAATCGTCTGACCCCAAGGTCATGGAAAAGGCTTGTCGCTTAATGGCGGCTTGGAAGGTGGCCGGAAACGGGGAGAATGTAAGTTCGTCGCAAAGAAATGCATCCTTGTGGTTGTGTATTTACTTTTTTCTCTAACTATTTTTTTTTTCATTGTCCTTGGTGTCATAAAATACTACTAGATTTCAACCTTCGCGGCTCGCGGTGGACCCGCAGGAGGAAAGAACCCTAGGAAGCAATTTGGAGCCGAACTCGCCGATCCTTACGCCAGCCCGGATGAAAACATTCGTCCGAAAGTCGATGCTGCCTTGCGCGTAGTTTGTACAGCACTTTTGGACGAAAACGAATCTCTAGAGCCCTACGCAGGTCTTCTTAAGAGCAGTGTTACAGAGGCAGATACAGTAGGGGTGGTCAATAGTCTATGTTATTTGCGAGATCGAGTCGGAACTCCACGTGATCTGCCGTTGGCATCCTCGCGATATTTGCGAGCCTACTTGAACTGGGCCGTGGATGTCCTTTCGAAGTAGGTTGTGAATACTACTCTATTAGCTAAATTATACAACTTTTCAAGTTTATGCATCTCCTGGCAGTTATCGGGTCGTTGTTTTTGCCTGCCTTTGCTTGGTATCACTATCATGCATGGCTTTCGTAGTAGTCCCTGATTAATGGTGCAACCTGTTTTCGGCTGGCCTTGGTATTCTTTTGATCAAATAGTCGGACACTAAGCTGCTCGTTTTCTTCGCAAACTGAATCACTGTCTTGTATCTCATCGAGCTCCAAAGTCCCGTCTTTGATCAGAAAGGAAACTAGAGATTCCATGTTGTTGCAAATCGATTTTTTCTCGCAAAGGATGAGTTGTCGACAATTCTGGTCGTTTTCGAGAGATTTGTAGAAGAACAAAATGGCCAAGAAGCTAACATGTACCGTATTTGTCATGTACTCCAGAATGCTCGGCACCGAGTCAGGTTTGGCCAAAAAATCCTCCACGGGCAAGAGTACACTCGATGCACCAAAGACGTGAGACATGCTATCCTTGTTCTCAACCACAAAACGCTTGTAATCCAATCGCAGCGCATCCTCCACCGACAGTTCATTCCAAAACTTGGCGTCGAATTTAGCTGCCTGCAGTGCTTCAAACATACGGTCCGTACTAGGTGCTGAATCCGCGGCAGGAGGGTAAGATAGATCGTCTTGCAGCCACCAGTCAGAAACAGCAGTCTTGGATGATATGGTAGACCAATCTGTCTGTTGCAATAGATTTTCAATGGCAGCCTTGTCCCGTGGCGTACCCTTGCCTGCCGCAGGAATCATGTTTACCGAGTCCAGCAAAATAGTACCCAAAAGCAAGCTGGATAATGTTGATGGGTATTGAGAGTCACAAGATAGTTCTTTCAATCGTTCGGCTACCAAGGTACAAGTACTGGCAACAGTTGCCTTGTCATTCTCGAAAGCAATCTGACGAGCATCACCTTGGCATGTATCCAAGTGCCTATGTTCATCCTGGTGATGGTCCAAAATTTCAACAACTTCCCATGCATCACTAGAAAAAGCTTCTTCGGCACGATTGTGATCCACTAGGGTCAATTTTCGTTTGCCAGGACCAGCCTTACTACTAGATACTACGATTGGATCGTCGATGTACCGCAAGGAATCTGCAATTTGTTCCAAGCCAAGTGCTCGAAACATGTATGACACTTCTGGTCGCTGAGTTTCCAAATCTCGTTGAGTGATGGAAACTATAGGGATCAAAGTGGTGCGTGACGTGGACGTATTCTTCGTGACCATGCTTTGGATGAATCCATAGGTAAGAGCACTGATGATGCTGTCCGCGTCGCCTGCAGTATTTCCCACCACCACATGCACATCTGTATTATCGCCTCCTGTGCCAGCGTCCTGTTTTTGTTGTACTAAATATTCTTGGAAAGAAGAAAACGGTACTGCCATTTTAGTCGTCGTAATAGATTTGAATTTGCGATAATGACGATGATGTCTTGTGGTTTGATTTACGAGTACTACGGTGGAAAATGCCGAGGCAAAGATCCGACCACGCGATGTTATTCTCGCAGGTGATATTGTCGTCGTCGACGAGAGAAAGAGAATGATGGCTGGAAAAAGGTTCAAAAAAGTAAAATATTTTGGCACAAACGTCGTTCTGTGCCTTTTGGTGCGGTGTAATAATAAGGACGCTGATCTCATTTACGTCCAAGCAGGTAGTAGAGTGAGAAAACTTCAAAGTCTTTGCTGTTGTTGGAGTTCAAGCTTCAAGCTACTAGCTAGTAGTAGACTAGCCAGCAACGAGGGTAACAGCAACCATATTCGAGTGCTGTGTCCTGTTCATTATTACTACTAGACTATGACGTATGGATTTCTTTCGTGGTGGTCTATTGAAAACAGTACCACTCTAATATTCTTTTTAGTATCTTTCACATCGTCAAACTCGATCCCTAATTTTGCTTATAGCTGATGCTTAAAAAAAATGCCGATTTTTGCATTGCCAATTGCCATATTCATCCGCCTAGTGGAGCCTGAAAATAATAATGATGCAAATGAAAGGCTTCAGCCTAAATCTCTTTCTTTTTCAAATAGTCCTACCGCATCAATATTTGAACACTTGCGATTCCGAATATCCTGCATCTTTCAAAACACCGAGAAGTGGCCCTTGAATCTTTGGGCCTTTGCTTCCGTCTGGCTTGGGTGGAGCTCTTCCAACTTTGCCACCCCAGTGTTCGACAAAGCCATCCTTACCACAAATCAAGACCATCACGCCGTCCAAGGACGGGTCTGGCAAGGCTTTTCGTGCCAAGTCGACTGTCCCCCGACCCAACTGGAACTGTTGACACGATTCGTCATCAACAGTTCCAGTGAGAGAATACGTGACTGATACGTTCGGATGGTCTTTGGCTATTTGATCGAGTTCCTTCTTCATGAGAATATCCTCTTCCTTTCGATTGATGCTCAACACGTGAATATTGCACTCTTCCTTGGCTTGTAATAAGATGACCAAAACTTGATACAGTGGAGCAATACCTGTACCTCCTGCTACCAGTCCAATGTGTTTCCATCGCCCTAGAACGTGCGGACTCGAATGCATTTTTCGTTCCGCTTTAACTTTGGCTTCCAGTGTCTTACCCTCTTTTAAACTGCAGATATAAGCACCAACACCGCCGCCTTTTTGAGGAGGATATGCCTTCACTAACAGCTGAAACCAGTCTGGTTGATTGGGATGAGAAATGGGAGAATATGATTTCGACAAGACGCCTTTTTCCTCCTCGTCATTGTAATACGACACACTGATACAGGTTGGAATATCCTTTTCCCAACCCAACAACTCTCGGTTCTCTGGCAAGCCTACTGTTAGAATGTGCGAATCCGAGCTAACTTGCTCATTTTTCAATACTGGATACAACTGTTTCTTTTCAGGAGGCAGACACTCTTGTTGTTGGGCGGCGGATATGCCAGTAACGGTTCGCATGCTTGTCGTTGTAACGGCAAAAATTCCAAAGATTGTGTTGGACGCAAGACTGTATTTCATTCCTCGTCGTTGCAGGAATATCGAGGATCGGCGGAAGGAGGCAGATAAAGAGGACGGCAACGACATACACTATCTTTCTTCTTCTGTGCTGTTCTTCTGTTCTGATGTTAACACTGACAACTTAATAATGTAGTTTCTAATACGATGCTTTCAGAGATTTTTTACCGCGTGAGGCTGGAAAGGACCGCAGTTTGAGTAGACTAGTTGATAGTAATGCCACAATGTAGCATGTTGTCATCCCATACTCTCGAAAGGTGGTCCAATTTACCAATGCTAAAAAGTAATTCAGTGGTTACGGAAACCTCCTTGCAGCAATTTGGAAAAAAGCGAAACAACCTACTAGGTACAGTACAGTAGTACGTACCGTGCTCACAGGGGCCAGTGCCTTTGGGTACCGGTCCCCTATTGCTTGCTTATCAGGAAGAACAGCTAGTAGAGAGCCATAATTAAAATGCTCCTAATTAGGAGCATTTCAAATGCTCCTAATTTTTTTTCATAATGCTCCTAAAACGCTCCTATTTAAAAGCGTTTAGGGGTTGTGACAAAGAGCAAACGCTCCTAATTGAAAATAAAACGCTTCTGATTAAAAATTAAATGCTCCTAATTATGCTACTTAATATCTAGGAAAACAAGAACAAAACGCTCCTAATTGAAAATGAAATACTCCTAATCAAGAATGAAATGCTCCTAAAATCTCCTAATTGAAATTTCAAAATGCTCCTAATTGAAAATCTTGAGTATCCTGGAAAATAGTACATTTGTTCATACTACTGTCTCTTCCAGTACTACTGTTACCTGGTACAAAGAAAGCTAGAGTAGCTACAGTAGTAGTAGTAGCTACTGGTACTAGAATAGACTAATTAACTGGACCTCCTCGCTTTCTTCAAAGTGCTGTTACGGGATTATACAATGGTGGATTCAAGGTTCTACTAATAAGTACTAGGAAATCCTTGTTCCCTACCGTACGAAAAGATTAGCAAAGGCTTTTTCCTCATTATTATTAGTGCTTTATGATTGAATAGCTGGTACTGGTACCTGGTACCAGGTACATTACCTGGTAGCAATGTACTGGTTTCAAAAGAAACAAACGCGTTTCTGGTTGGATCCTTCACTATCATTTTCAACCTTTACTACTGACTAGTCTACTGTACTTAATACTGCGAGTACCTGGAACCATAAATCATTAAAACAACATATTGGTAGTAGTAATATATTTTGATGAATCTTTGCGAATCAACATAAGTCAGTCGTGCCTTGCTGAATCTGCTGAACCTTCGAACACGATACCAATCCAGAAATCCCAGCACACCAACAAGCTAGTATCACGAATTGTTTCGCAAATGTAGCGAGTGGTTTTGACTTCCACAAAACGCTACGGCGCACGAAAATCCCAGAAAGACATATTATATACAGTAACAATAATTATTGTTCGCAATTTCGAAAATCCAGAATATGGCTACCTTTCTTTCTACATTTGAGGCATCTGTTAGGAGTGTTGGGACAGCAGTGACCTTGGCAGCAGTGGGCGTTTATCTGCACCGGAGACAGTTTGTATCGTCGGAGGGGAAAAGGACCCTAGCCAAGATTAGTCAGCAAGTTACCTTTCCTCTTTTTTTGTTCACCAAAATTATCTACTGCAATCAGGTACGTGGGTGCGTGTGTCGTGTGTGTGTGTGTGTG
>Ga0100394_1001524_pt1 | contig 19269 bp, 15 predicted proteins | sample CryGeymeta201518_FD_81549 | JGI IMG/M metagenome (GOLD analysis project Ga0100394, IMG submission 81549) | Groundwater microbial communities from Crystal Geyser aquifers in Utah, USA - Crystal Geyser metaG 2015-18 | ecosystem: Environmental > Aquatic > Deep subsurface > Groundwater | place: USA... | reverse complement strand
CTTTAGGCTGCGCACCGCTCATACCGCCAAGGCCGGCCGTAAGAAAAATCTTACCTTGTGGGCTTTCGCCTTTATTAAGCACCTTACGAAACGCATTCATTACCGTAATGGTGGTGCCATGCACTATGCCCTGCGGGCCTATGTACATAAAAGAGCCAGCTGTCATTTGACCATACTGGGTTACGCCTAAAGCATTAAATTTTTCCCAATCATCCGGTTTAGAATAATTCGGGATCATCATGCCGTTAGTTACCACTACCCGCGGCGCATCTTCAGATGACGGAAACAGCCCCATTGGATGCCCGGAATACATGTGCAACGTTTGGTCGCTTTGCATCTCACTTAAATACTGCATGGTTAAGCGGTACTGCGCCCAGTTTTGAAATACCCCACCATTGCCGCCGTAAGTAATTAGCTCTTCCGGGTGCTGTGCTACGGCCGGGTCCAAATTGTTGTCGATCATCAACATAATGGCCGCAGCTTGCTCACATTTAGCCGGGTAGTCGCTAATAGGGCGTGCTTTAAGTGCATACTCGGGTTTAAACCGATACATATAAATACGGCCGAAGTCTTTTAGCTCTTGTGCAAACTCCGTTGCCAGCTCGCCATGCCAGGCTTTAGGGAAGTAACGCAGCGCATTTCTTATCGCCAGCTGCTTTTCTGCTTTACTCAAAATATCTTTACGCTTAGGCGCGCGGTTAGCATCAACCGGATAGGGCTTTACCGCTGGCAATTCGTTTGGAATACCTTGCTTAATCTGTTGTTGAAAAGTCATGGTGTTCTCCCCTTAGTTCAATGCAAAGCTAACGCGAAAAGCCTGTGTTTTAACCAGATTAATCATTGCATCAATATCTGGCTTTAATAGCCTGTCTTCTTCTAACTTGGTTACTTTCTCGCGGATTAACGCGAAGTTGTGCTCAATTAAATCTGAACAGGTATTAGGCCGGCGAAACTCAATAGCCTGCGCTGCATACATCAGTTCAATGGCGAGAATTTTTTCCAGGTTACCCAAAATCTGGTTGAGTTTACGGCCAGAAATACTGCCCATCGACACATGATCTTCCTGCCCCATCGAAGTAGGTACGCTGTCAGCAGACGGCGGGAAACACAGTGATTTATTTTCAGTTACCAGCGCAGCAGTGACATATTGCGGGATCATCATGCCTGAATTTAAACCGCCCGATTTCGTCAGCAAACGCGGTAAGCCGTGCAAGCCTTCCAACAACAAATAACAACGACGGTCAGAAATATTACCCAGCTCCGCCGCTGCAATAGAATTGTAATCCAACACCATCGCCAGTGGCTGACCATGGAAACTGCCGCCTGAAATAGCTTCTTCGCTGCTAATCACAATAGGGTTGTCGGTAACCGAATTCATCTCGATTTCGGCCAGTTCCTTTAAGTGGTTAAAGGCATTGCGTGACGCACCATGAACTTGCGGAATACAGCGCAACGAGTAAGGGTCTTGCACCCGGGCACAACCGGTGTGCGACGCCATATTTTCTGAGTCTTTAAATAAGCGGCGCATGCGCGCAGCCACTTCAACGTTACCGGCAAAGGCACGAAGCTGGTGCAGCTCTGGCCGAAACGGCGAACTACTGCCTTGCATGCCTTCAATACTCATGGCGCCAGCAACATCAGCCAAGTCTAACAAATAGCGCATTTTTGTAAGCGCCGTAATCGCGTGCGACAAGATAAACTGGGTGCCATTAATAAGCGCCAGGCCCTCTTTCGCTTGCAGCTCCATTGGTTGCAGGCCATGTTTTTGCAAAGCTTCAGCGGCGGTAATGCTGTCTTTACCTTGCCAAAATTCACCTTCGCCAATTAACGGCAAAAACAAATGCGACAACGGGGCTAAATCGCCAGACGCGCCTACTGAGCCTTGCTCCGGCACTACAGGAATTAAGTCCAGTTCAATAAAGGTTAGCATGCGCTCAACCACTTCAAGCCGGATGCCAGAATAGCCTTGGCTTAACGCATGTACTTTAGTAATTAGCATCAGTTTAGAAATCGCTTTAGCAATCGGCTCGCCTACCCCCACCGCATGGGTGATAAGCAGATTTTTTTGCAGCAGCGCAGTTTCTGCCGGAGAGATTTGCGTATCGCACAGCGGGCCAAAACCGGTGTTAATACCGTAGATAGCTTTATCAGATGAGGCCATAACCTCAACGTTGTTGCGGCTTTGATTAATTCTGGCAATCGCCTCTGCACACAACTCAGCTTTAATGCTGCCATCAGCGATACCGTTAACGATATCTAAATCCATCCGGTCTAAACCATAGCGAAACGTCATTTTGTGCTCCTAAAGGTACTATTCAGGTCGCTGGGTAAGTCACGAAATCCGCAAGCGGAATCGGTTTGCATTAAGCTAACCGTTGCAGCCCTGGACGGGCGAAAACGAGCCCCCATGGACGGGTTTACGGCGTGTTAGTGTTTGCAAACCGATGCCAGCTAACACCTTAGCTCTGGCGTTTTCCATTGACCCAGCTTGTATTACCACCATGCTAGCTTGCACCGGTAGTTTTATAAATACATAATAATCGTAACTTATTCCGGATTTACCGAACTAAAGAGCCAGCACTATGCAAGTTCATGATGTCGACCTTAAATTACTTCGAGTTTTTGTCACTATTGTCGAATGCGGCGGGCTGTCGGCGGCCGAGTCGCGACTTAATATTGGTCGCTCTACTATTAGTGCACATTTATCTGATTTAGAGGTGCGCTTAGGCGTTAAGTTATGTAAGCGTGGCCGCAGCGGCTTTGAACTCACCGAGCCTGGGCGCATTACCTATCAAGCATCATTAGAATTACTGCAACAATGTGAAGCCTTTGCCAATACTATCGCTGGTTCAAAACAACAATTGTCTGGCCGGATAACCATTGCCATTATCGACACCCTGGTTAGCGACCCACGCTGCAAGGTGGCCCAAGCCATTAGGGTACTTAAGGATAAAAGCGATAACATTCAGTTTGAGTTATATGTTTGCGAAGCGCGCGAAGTAGAAACCGCCGTAGCCAATGGCCGCTCGCTACTAGGCATTGGTGTAAGCCGCCATCATATTCGTGGGTTAGACTATACGCCGCTGCATAACGAAACCAACTTCCTGTACTGCGCGTCAGGCCACCCGTTGTTTAATTGCAATTCTCAGGATATCAGCAGATTGCTACAACGCTCAGACGTTATTACCAGCAACTATATGCGCGACAAAGAAGCCCGTAACGACGGCTTAAATTACCAAAACAGCGCCATTGCCTACCACGACGAAGGCATTGCTCACCTTATTTTAACGGGCAAGTTTATCGGTTATTTACCCGAACACTACGCCAGTTATTGGGTAGATAAAGGGCTGTTTAAGCCGATATTGCCACAACAGTATTCGTATCAAATCCCGGTGATGCTAATCACATCAAAAAATAACGCAGCCACGCCGCTGGCACAGGCGATGATCGAGCAAATAAAGCGTTGTCACTTGATCTAGAACCAAGAGAACCGGGCAATCAATGTCACTGCACCCACTTATCCACTATTTTACCTACTCGTAACTTGACTGCAGCTTTTGAAAAATGATTTCTGGCGGTTGAGGACGACTGAAAAAGTAACCCTGGAAACCTGAACAACCCATTTCTTGCAAAGCCTGCCATTGTTCTTCCTGCTCGATACCTTCAGCGATGACATCTAATTTCAGAACGTCTGCTAACAACAAAATAATTTTGACGATAGAGCGGGTTTCAGCATCACTCAGTAGAGTATTGACAAAACTTCTGTCAATTTTAAGTTCATCAATCGGTAGCTGTCGAATGTAAGATAACGACGAATAACCTGTACCGAAGTCATCCAGAGAAAAACGCACGCCCATGGCCCGAATGCGTCCCATTTGCTGAATACTAGCATCAATATTCTCTGCAATGACGCTCTCTGTTACCTCAAGAATCAACGCCGATGCCGGCAGGCCGGTTTCCGCCAGTACTTTTGCGACTTTATCCGGGAAGTTACTCATCGCCAGCTGGCTTTGGCTGATGTTCACAGAGACAGTTAAGTCGTTTATGGCGAAACGCTCTCGCCAGTTGCTCATTACCCTGCAAGTTTTCATCAGTATCTGGTCGCTCAAGGGCACCATCAGGTTCTTTTTTTCGGCCAGTTCGATAAAACTGACGGGGTTGAGCAGCCCGCGCTCTGGATGATGCCACCGGGCCAGAGCTTCAAACCCGATAAATCTGCCGTTCCTATCCACTTTGGGCTGGAACCACGGAACGATTTCATTCTCCGCCAATAAGGCTCTGTTAAGGTCTGCCGTGAGTTCATGCTCTTCTACCAGCTCTTTTTGCATGATGTCGTCAAACAGACTGAAATGGTTCTTGCCCTTTTTCTTGGCATCATACATGGCGATATCGGCCATTCTCATTAACTCGCTGGCGCAGGTGGAGTCATCGTTAAAAAGTACCAAGCCGATGCTGGTTGATATTGGCGGTGCATGGCCCAGAGTATCGGTAGGCTGCACCGCCGCAGTCAACAGTTGCTTCGCTATGTGGCTAACTTCATCGAGCGCAGCACTGTAGTCCTGGTGGCGGGTATTGATAACCACTAAAAATTCATCGCCGCCCAATCTTGAAATAGAATGGCGATCACCCAGCACATTGGCAAAACGGCTAGAGATTTCGATCAATAGCTGGTCGCCATCGCGATGACCCAGTGTATCATTTATCGATTTAAAATCGTCCAGATCGGTCAGCATCACGGCGCCAAAATGACCGTTTTGCGCGCAGGCACGCAGGCAACTTTCAAGCCGTTCAACAATCAGGCTACGGTTAGGTAATTTAGTCAGCGGATCAAAGTAGGCCAGGTGTTCAATTTCTTCTTTGTACTGCTGCTGTTTAGTAATGTCCCTGACAATAGCAATAAACCGGGCGGGCTCATCTTCCAGTTTGACATACTGCAACAAGATATCCACTGGCAAGTCGTGGCCATTTTTGTGGCGATGGACCGTTTGAAAATTCAGGCGGGGAACCTCTCCATTAATAAGTGGAGCAATCATCTTTCTGAATTCAGATTCTGAATAGTGCGGTTTTACGTCATAGGGGTGAAGGCCCAAAAGCTCGCTTGTTGTGTAGCCAAGCTGGTCGACCGCGCCCTGATTCACGTAGAACAACTGTAAGTACTGAGCGTCAAACATAAAAACGCAGTCCAGAGTGCTATCAAGTGTTTTGCGAAAGCGCTTCAGGTTTAGCCGTGCTTCCTCACTTTCAGTAATATCCTGCAAAGCAGCGACCAGCAAGCGTTCATCACCTACCCTGGCTTCTGTTATCGCAATCTGCAACGTAAAGCGCGTGCCATCGGCTCTAAGACCTTGTACGGCCCGCACATTTCCCATAATTCTTCCGGCTGTTTTGCCTTCAGCGTAGGCAAGCATGTAGTCAGGATGATGGTGGGCCACTTCCGGCGGCATGAGTTTGGTAATCGATTCCCCGATCAGTTCGTTTTCCGGGTAGCCAAACATTTTCTCAAAAGCCGGGTTCACACTCTGTATACACCCTTTAAGATCGGTCATCACAACCGCATCATACAGGGTGTTAAGGATGGCACGGTTGATATTGAAACTATGTTCGAGAGCTTGCTGGCTAAGATCTTCCGACGTACCGGCAGAGATAAACTGTTCAGCAAGTTGAGCAATGCGCGGTAGCGCGTCCTCTTTCAGATTGTCGGACTGTTTTGGCGTAACACTCAGCGCAACCAGTAAGCCCTGATGCTCCCCCCTAGCATTGAATAAATTAACGGCTTTAAGCGTCCGAGCGGTCATAAAGGTCGAACGGGAAGTTTCACCGTTCAATACGGCAACCGTCTCTTGCAACTCAATCTTGATAAGTTCTCTGGATTGTCTGTCAATAAGCTGCTCGGCAGCTTGTAGATACGAACTGATTTCTGCTGCATCAGCAGCCGTGTGTATCAATGGCTCAAGCGAATCATCCACCACCAGAGCAAGCCACTTATTACTGCTCGTACTGGCAGCAAGTTCAATGAGATCAGCAATAGCTTGTCTGATTTTGTAATTCATACACTGCTCCAATCCCTAGTTTTTGCTTGATAAAGTACCGTCTGGCGGTGGTTTTCGATGATAATGCCCTGCATGAAAAGGTCAGTATAGACCATAGCGTCAGAATCAATAGCGCTAAAATTAGTAAAGTTAGGAACATTAATTTTTCACTACGCCGTTGGTGGTTAGTAAATTTCTTTTGCCAGCTTTAACATTTGCGAACTGAGTGTCAGCCCTTGCTGCTTAGCCACTTGCAAATTCACCCGAAAACTCAGCCGTTTCGGCTCGGTAATAAAGCCGATAACCATACCCTGACGAAAGGTTTGCACATTTTCGGCAATGGTTAAGATGGTCTTTGTGCCAACATTTTCGAAAAAAGTACTGAGTGTTGTGGTACCCGCTGCTATGTATAACACATCGCAACTCTGCAGGTTTTGCTGCAGGGTTACTGCCGTTACCGGATTACTGCTATCACGCAGAATATCCCGCATAGCCAGCAACACCGTATCATCACCGGCAATGCAATATCGCAGCGAGTCTGGTTTTGCATCAGGCCACACGGTAAATTGGGCAAAGCGATAAATAAATGCCGCTTTTAAACTGGCGTCGCCGGTGATAATTTGTGTCGATGCCAGACCATAACCTGGCAGCAACAAGCATAGAAGCAGCAGCCACCTCATTGGCCAAACCGCCATCTTATTGACAATTCAGCGCGGCGTCCCGGTTGATAAAATTCATTTGCTGATGGGCGTGGCGCATCGGTGTATCGCTTATCTGTCAGGTTTTTAATGCCCAACACCACATCGAAATGAGACAGCGGCTGCCAGTGCAACGATACGTCATGCCGGCTATAGCCTGGGATATCACCGTTGATGTTTTGCCTTTTAGCCGCGGCAACGCTACGCCAGTTTAGCTGCCAGCCTTGCCATGGCAGTGGTTGGCTATACATAGCTTTGAATAAGTGCTGCGGCGTATTGGTTAACTTCTCGCCATCCTGATATTCAGCCTGTTGCAGACTGAGTGACAGATTTAACCGGCCGCCGAAATTCCAGACATAATCTAAACCAGTTTCAATGCCATAGCTGCTAACTTGTTGATCGTTAAAAAACTCAATAAATGCTGCCTGCCCCGCACGACTGGTGATCAGGCTGCTGAATTTAGAGTAGTACAAGGCTGCATAATAAGAAAAATGGCTGCTTGGTTGTGCATTCCATATTAGTTCTGTGGTTTTAACTTGTTCTGCCTCGGGTACCGCGACCTGATAAAAGCGGTTGGTTTCCGATTCATATTCATTCGGTGCGCGAAATGCCGTGCCATAGCTCAGTTTTAAGGTACTGGTAGCCGTGGGTTGCCAAATCCATGATAGCTTCGGGCTTACCTCTGTTACGCCGTTATCAGTGTGGTCATAACGAAAACCCGCGACCAATAATTGGCTGGCAGAAAAGCGCCATTCGTCCTGAAAGTACAAGCCCAGCCGTTGATTATTGCCACTGGAACTGTTGACTGGGCCAATATTATTAATGCTAAGTGCATAACGTTGATGATGATCGCGTTGAGCATCGATGCCAAATAACAGTTGATGATCAGCAAAACCCTGATAACTAAAGCGCATGTCTGCACTGGTCCATTTACCTTTAACCGCAAACAGATATTGTTGGATATTGCCCGGAAATAACTCAAACGGTGTTAGCGTATCAAAGGCAAATTGGTTAGTAGAAATATTAGTAAAAAATGCCAGATCAGCTGTAAGCTCCGAACTGTGCTGTAGTGCGATAAAATAATTTTCACTGACAGACTTGGTTAGCGCCGCCCGCTCCAGGCTGTCAGTAATAAAACCAGGCTCCTGGCGGATGCGCCGAACCCCAGCCACTTGCATTTGCAGTTGTTTATAGCGATAGGTTGCCGCCACTTTGTTACTGGAATCCTGGTTATCGTGCTCGAAGGTTTGGAATACCGGTTGCAACGTGGCGTTGGCAATGGGGATATTGTCTTGTTCACTGTGGCTAAGCGAAAACCAGGCTTCATGGCCAGACGCCTGGCGCATACCATAGCTGGCGCGTAGTTGTCTTTCGTGCTGGCTATCTGCGCTGACAGACACTTCAGCCCCGCGCAGTTTGTTGCTGCGCTTGGTAATAACATTAACGACACCTAAAAAGGCATTATTGCCATACAGCGCCGAGCCAGCACCGGGGCTATACTCAACCCGCTCAATTAATTCGGTATCAATATAAAAGTCGTCAGAAATCAAGCCGGCATCATAAACATTGTCGTTAACCCGGGTGCCATCTACCAAAAACAAAATACGCGAGTTGTAATCGCCTGGCCGGCCAATGCCGCGCACGGTAAGGTATTCAAAGGCGCTATCAGAGCTGGTATACAGCCCGGGCATAAAACTAAGAATTTCTGCCAGGTTTTTTAAGTTAAACGTCAGAATATCATCATCGGTGATAATGTAAGTAGCTTGCGGCGCGTTACGCACACTTTTAATGCTGCGGGCAGAGGTCGATACCTCCACCGCAGCAGCTTCATTTTTTATAGGTTGTTGCAATAAGTCTTCCAGACTTGGTGGCGTATTAGCCTGCACTACAGCACTGGTTAGCAGGGTACTGGCAATAAAAGCTGCGTTACGCATTGCTATAAAATTTAAAGTCATTTTTACCTGCTCGTTTTGCCTGATACATTGCGCTATCCGCATATTGCAGTAGCAAGGCGGCATTGCTGGCATCGGTTGGGCAACATGCAATACCAATACTTAGCCCTACCGGCATGACGTGGCCTTGCACCAGTAAGGGCTTTTGAGATTCTTGCAAAATACGCTGGCACAGAAGGGTGACATCAGCGACTTTGTTTAGCTCTGGTACTAGCAAGGCAAACTCATCACCACCGAGCCGGCACAAACTGTCGTTGCTGCGGATAACACCACTGATACGCCTGGCAATTTCAATTAATACCGCATCGCCAGCGTCATGGCCAAAATTATCATTTACAAATTTAAAGTTATCTAAATCAATAAATACCAAGGCAGACAAGCTATTAGTTTGCACACTGTGCTGCACCATCTGCTGAATCAATTGCTCAAAGTAATGACGATTGGCCAAACCGGTTAAGCTGTCACGCTGCGCTAACTCTTTTAGCGCTTCGCCATGCTGCTGTTCCTGGCTTAATTTATCATTTAGCTCTGATTGCCAAATTTGCGTTCTTTTCAGCAGCTCATTAAATCGCAGCGTTAAACGGCCTATTTCATCGTCGGCGTAAAGCTTGGCACGTAAACCATAGTCGCGCTGTAGCGCCACTTGTTCAGCTACATCTGCCAGCTCAACCAGCGGGTGCAACGCATGTTTTTGGATACGGATTAATAAGCGCGATGCCAATAAAAACACCGCTGACATCACCACAGACAATACTGCCAAGCCTTGTAAAAACCAGCCGAGTAACTGCTGCAAACGTTCCTGATAAAAAATAACGCCTTCAAATTTATCATGCACCACCACAGGAATGTACAACTGGATTTGCAGCAGATCATAACTGCGCTGCAGTGTTGTTGTTGGCTGATAAACATCTTTAGCCGTGTGTGCAGCGGCATTTGGCATATGCCGGGCGCGAACAAACTCTTCACCTTGCTGGTTCCACACAACTAATTGCGACATATCACGCTGCGATGTTAATAAGTTAATTTCATGCTCAGCAGCAGCATCATTAAACACCAGCATAGCGCCAATATTATTGGCAAGTTGTATCCCTGCCAATTCTGCAGCAGCAGCTTGTCGCTCCCTTGCCATAAGCCAAAGTACAGACGCAATTAACAGGAAACTCAGCACCATTGCGCCACTTAGCACAAACTGGTTCAGCCGGGTGAGTTTTTTAACCAAAGACTGTCGAGGTCTGGTTATATATGGTTCAAAAGGCAAGACGCGTCCTTTTTAGGTACATTGATGTTGTGAATAAGTTATAGTGCATTTTCGCTGATTTAAAAACCAATAGCTAAGTCCTTATATCAGGGCCAAAGCCAGCTATCACATTATTCAGGCCATTGAATGTAATCCAATTAAGTTACCCTCAGAATCCTGAACCATAGCGCAAAAACCATGCTCACCAATAGACATCTTCGGCTGCTGTATACTGCCACCATTGGCTACTGCGCGCTTAGCCTGTACGGCACAATCCTCACAACCAAAATACACTAGCGTGCCACCACCGCCAGGGGTAATACCGGCCATTTTCACCAGGCTACCGCCAGCGCCGTAATAATTCATGCCGTTTTCTTTATCCATCGGGAAGAACCACATGTCCATCTCCACCTCCGGCGTAGGTGACGGCATGTGTTCCAGCTTGATATCAAACAGCGCCTGATAAAATGCTTTGGCGCGATCCATGTTTTCTACGTAAATTTCAAAATGCACTACCGGGTTAAATTTCATCGCTTTTCTCCTTAAATTGGCAATACCCTGCCACAGCCTGTTGATGCTGCAGTAAAGATAGCAGTGATTAACTCACAATACTTAGTCAGGTGGAGAAGCAGAAATTCGACATGCGTTTGACAGTACTTTAGTGTAGAAATCTAGCGGGGGGAACGCGCTACAGCAGCACCTGTTTATCCGCGATACAACATGATTTCGAGTTCGGGTTTATCGGCCTGATAGCACTGGCCGACCCGCTACGCCAAACCGCACGTCCGGCCATCAGCCAGTGCCTGGCAGCCGGTATTCGCGTGATCATGATTACCGGCGACTACCCTGCTACAGCACTGAGTATTGCTGAGCAATGTGGTCTGGATGTCAGTGCCGGCGTGCTCACCGGGGAGGACATCGATGCGCTGGAAGAAGTACAGTTACAGCAACGTTTACGCCAGGCTACAGTATTTTGTCGGGTGCAGCCAGAGCAGAAATTGCGCTTAGTACAAACGCTGAAAAATGCCGGCGAAATTGTCGCCATGACAGGTGATGGCGTTAACGATGCGCCCGCATTAAAAGCCGCACACATTGGTATCGCCATGGGCGGCCGTGGCACAGACGTCGCCCGCGAGTCAGCCGCGCTGGTGTTATTGGATGACGACTTTGGCTCTATAGTCGCCGCAGTGCGGCTTGGCAGGCGCATCGTCGACAATATTCGCAAGGCGGTGGTATTTGTGGTGGCCACGCTATGGAGTGGGATCGCCGAACAACAAGCCAGAGCCCTGACCTTCAGCGCAATGATTATTGGCGATATCTGGCTAATTTTTATCAACCGCTCCTGGTCATTACCGTTAGTTAAATCGATTTCACTGCCCAATCCAGCTTTATGGTGGGTAGTCGCCTGCGGCTTAATGATGCTGGCGTTGGGGCTGTTTTTACCTTTTATGAACACCCTATTTCACTTCGAGCGGCCGCCACTGGGCTATTTGGCGTTAACCATTGTCGCTTTTAGCATCAGCTTGCTGTTAATTGCCGCACTGACCCGCTTGCAAATACAGACTAAAAAGCAGCGCATTTAATAACAGCCGACAGCGCTTCAATTTGAGCAGGTCAGAAAAAAATTACATTGCTGAAAAAGCTAACTTTAATGTTGTTCTGACTCTAATAATACATTCGCACTCACCCTAACCTTGCCAACTGTTGTTTTAATTCATCGTTTTCATTTTTCAGCTGGTCAATTTCATCGAGTAAATTTAATACCAAATTCAGGTCGGCCCATTCGATATCCAAATCACGATATAGACGGGCGGCCTTTTTCACTTTAGCCACGCAGGTAACATGAAATAGCCATTGCTGTGGCTGCGCACCGGCGATGGGAATGGCAATATCATGGCGAACGAACTCAAGCAGGGTGTCGTTATTAATATTGGCTGTTGTACAAAGCTCTGCAAAATTTAGCTGTGCATTGGTTGAGTGAATGTCTAAAAACGTTGTCATGGTTAGCTGCTCCATTCGCGGCGAGGATCAAAGCTGACACTTTCTGCCAACTGCTGCCACAGTGCTGTACTGCTGTCGTTAAGCGTCGGTGGCATCACAATTTTTAAAATCACAATCAAATCGCCAGTCGATTTCTTCCCTACCAGGCCTTTTCCTTTTAGCCGCAAGCGCTGGCCCGCCTGGCTATTTGCCGGAATAGCCAACTGAATTTTGCCGCTAAGCGTCGGTAGCGTAATTTTGCTGCCAAGTGCAGCTTCCCACGGCGCCAGTGGTAACGTCAGTACCAGGTTGTCAGTTTCAACATCAAACAGTGGGTGAGGTAGTAACCGGATGGTTAAATACACATCGCCAGCTGGCATATTGCCCGCGGCAGGCGTACCCTGCCCTTTAAGCCGAATGCGCTCGCCATCACGAATACCCGCCGGTATTTTCACTTTCAGTGATTTTTTTACCTGCTGTGGATAACCCTGTTGGTCGTTAATTGAAATGACAAATTCAATTTGCTTGATGGTGTCTGCTAGGGTGTCTTCCAGCATAATCGGCCAGTCGAGTTCAATATCAGCGCCTTTACGCTGGTTGCTGTGGTCATAGCCGGGATGTTGACGATGTTGTTGGCGATGCCGCGAGCCAGCCTCACCAAAAATTGCATTAAAAAAATCAGCGAAATCCTGATTAGACGCCGCATTACTCTCGTCGTAAAAGCCGCCTTTGGCATGGCCCGTTTGCCTGTCAAAACCACTGCTGCGCGCTGCACATAATGCATCATATTCGGCGCGCTTTTCCGCGCTGTGCAGCACTTCATAGGCTTCTGCAACACGTTTAAATTTTTCTGCGGTATCCGGCAGCTTACTTACATCAGGGTGATACTTGCGGCCGAGTTTGCGATAGGCCGTTTTAATGGTTTTGTCGTCTGCTGTTGGATCAACGCCAAGCACGCTGTAGTAATCAATAAATTCCATTGCGTGATCCTATACAAAATTTTCCCACGCTCACCCTAACAACGCTGCATCATGAGCGTCTGTGCGCTAGCGCGCAAAAGCAGAAAAGTATAGTAATCACGCGGGAGAACACGCATCAGCATTCCGCCATAAATTCCGCAACTAAAGGCAGCCCACGGCGGCTTAAAAATCAACGTCACTAACCTTATTGATTTTAAGAATTGCCGGTTCTAGAGAAATTGAATTGAAAAGCGAATAACAAACAAAGAGATATTTGAAGAGCAATTTTGAAATGTTGGTTTAATGAATAATTGAATTGTATTGGTGCCTAGGGTCGGACTCGAACCGACACGGAGTTTCCCCCGGCGGATTTTGAATCCGCTGCGTCTACCGATTTCGCCACCCAGGCACTGAGGGATTTTTTTGCAGTAAACGGGTGCATTATACGATGCGAATCTGCCAGCGCAAGCGAATTTATGTTTTGATGGTGCGGTTGCGCAAAAATACAGCAGCTTCGAAAAAGCCTTGCCCCATGCTACACTTGCGCCGTTTTTATTAGCGGATATCACTATGTTTGCCAATGCACCCCGCGCGGGTTTAATTCGCCGTTTAGCGGCAATAATGTACGACTGGTTAATACTGGCTGCGCTTTGGATGGCAGCAATGGCGTTGGCGCTGTTGGTGGTTGCGCTGTTAAACAGTGCTGGCATCATCTCTTTAGCTAATTATACCGACCACGCCGATTTTATTACTCAGCATAAATTATGGTTTCAGCTGTATTCTGTGCTGTGTTTTTTTTGGTTCTATTTGTATTTTTGGTGCAAAGGCGGCCAAACCCTGGGCATGCGGGCCTGGCGTTTATTGTTGGTGCAACAAAATGGTGAAGCAATTAGCTTAAAACAAGCCGTGTTACGAGCGTTTAGCGCGTTGCTGGGGCTGGGTAATATCTGGTTATGGCTGCGCTGGGGTAAAGGGCTGGCCTTGCAAGACCAGCTTACGGCTACTCAGGTTATTATTCTTACCAAAGAACAAAGCAAACTACTTAATTTGCACAAAGCAGCCCGCTAGGGCTGCATGGTGCCGTGCTAGGCTTTTTTCTGCATAAAATAGGCTGATAAGGCGATAAAAATAGCGCTTGGCAGCAAAGCGCCAACAATAGGCGGTAGCTGATACACCAGTGCCACCGGGCCAAATACTTCGTTGCTCATGTAAAACGCAAAGCCAGTTAAAATACCCATCAGTACCCTTGCCGCCATAGTAACACTGCGCAGTGGGCCAAAGATAAATGACAAGGCCATAAGTAACATGGCAACTATAGTCAGTGGCTGCAGCGCCTTGCGCCAAAACGCCAGCTCGTAGCGGCTGGAGTCTTGCGAGTTTTGTTGCAGGTAATCCACGTAGTCGTTAAGGCCGGTTAGCGATAACATTTCTGGTTTTATCGTAACCACACCCAACTTGTCTGGCGTTAACGATGAACGCCAACGTTGCTCTGGCAGGCTTTGCTTTAAAATGCGCTCAGCACCAAACTGCAGCTGATCGACCTGTTGTAGTTGCCAGGCGTCACCGCTGTATATCGCTTTATCGGCGCTCACAATAGACAACAGCTGTAGCTGCTCATCAAATTGATACACCACGACTTGCTCTAAATTGCCCATATCGTCAACTTTGCGAATATTGACAAAGTTGTCGCCATCTTTGGCCCATATACCTTGCTGTGCCGCAAACAAGCTACCGTCTGATATGGCTTTGGTACGCAGCTCGCGTGCCGCACGGTCACTTACTGGTGCGCCCCACTCGCCTACCGCCATCACCAATAGCATCATTAGCACGGCGGTTTTCATTACCGAGCTGATAATATTAAGACGTGATAATCCAGCGGCTTGCATCACCACCAGCTCGCTGCTGCTGGCCAACATACCCAAACCAATTAAGCCGCCGATTAATGCCGCCATCGGGAAAAATGTGACCAAATCGCCAGGCACGCTATACAACGTAAATAGCGCGGCATGCACCATGTCATAATAGCCACGCCCCACTGAACGCATTTGGTCGATAAACTTAAACATGGCAGAAATGGCTAACAGCACACTTAGTGTAAGCATTGACGTGTTAAAAATGCTGCGGCCAATATAAACGTCTAATATTTTTAGCATGCTAACTTCTTCCCGCCAGCCAGGCTTGGAACCGCTGCGCGCTGCTGCGGCTTCGCATAATTAACACCCCACCGACCATCAGCGCTAATGCGTGCAGCCACCACATACCCATCGCCGGTGGGATTTTGCCATCTTCCAATGCCGAGCGGGCAATAATAAGCAAAGAGTAATAGCCTAAGTAGAGTAATAGCGCCGGTAACAAGCGGCCAAATTTACCCTGGCGTGGATTAACCCGGCTAAGTGGCACAGCAATAAGGGTAAGCAATGGTATAGACAGCGGTATGGCAATACGCCAGTGCCATTCGGCTACGGCTTCGTTGCTGTCCATGGTAAGAAGCTCAGCTGTAGCAACACTGCCAAGCTTACGCCGGCGCTGTTCTACTTCTTGCTCACGAATTTGAATTTGATAGCGCTCAAACTCGGTAACTTCAAATGCCGGTGACCCTACTTCGCCGGCATAACGCCGCCCTTGCTCCAGCTGTAAAGTCTGGCCGCCATTAGCATCTTCTTTTACATTACCGCTGTTGGCGTAAACAATAGAATGCCCTAAGCGGTCCTCGCTGTTATTTTGCGCTACAAACACCCGCATTAGCTCGCCGCTTTGGCTGCCTCGCCCAACGTCATGCACAAAAATTACCGCTTTTTCGTTTGAAGTGTGTTGAAACCGGCCTGGCACTACAGATAACAACCCGGCATTAGCATCTGCTTTTTCCAAAATGCGGTATTCTTGTTCTGTTGCCCACGGGCTTAGATACAGCGTAACGCTGCCGGCCAGTATGGCCATAAGCAATGACAACAGCAGCGTTATACGCACGATGTACCATTCACTCACGCCAGTGGCATGTAATACCGTCATTTCACTGTCGGCATATACCCGGCCGTACGCCACCAATACGCCAACAAAGGCACTGAGTGGCAATATAATAACGGCCAACTGCGGTAGCTTTAATGCCACTATGCTCATAACCAGTTGCCCGGGAATTTCGCCCTCTGACGCATCGGCCAAAATTCTGACAAAGCGCTGGCTGATGATAATGGTCATTAAAATGATAAATACCGCCAGTTGAGACTTAAACACCTCACCGAGCAGGTAACGAAAAATGATCAAAACGCCCCCTAAAAACCTGCCTTTTTGCTGGAACCCTAGCGATTTTTCAGTAAACTTGATATTTATAGCAATTATTATCGACCAAACAGCAGAGAAAACCGAGCTTTTTTATAAATTCACGGTAGAATTTGGCCATTAAAGTACTGAGTTATGTTAGCACAGTCTATTAGAATCAGGAGTTAGTATGGAGTTCAGCGTAAAAAGCGGAAGTCCGGAAAAACAACGCAGTGCGTGCATTGTGGTTGGCGTATATGAACCGCGCCGTCTTTCCGCCGTAGCAGAACAACTGGATAAAATCAGTGACGGCTATATCAGCAACCTGTTACGCCGTGGCGATCTGGAAGGCAAGCCCGGCCAGATGTTGCTATTGCACCATGTGCCTAACGTATTAAGTGAGCGCGTATTATTGGTTGGCTGCGGCAAAGAGCGCGAACTAGACGAGCGCCAGTATCGCCAGATTATTGCCAAAACCATTAGTACGCTAAACGAAACCGGCTCGATGGAAGCGGTATGCTTTTTGTCTGAACTGCACGTTAAAGGCCGCGATACCTACTGGAAAGTGCGTCATGCCGTGGAAACCACGCAAGACTGCCTGTATGTGTTTGACCGGTTAAAAAGCAAAAAAGATGAAACCCGTCGTCCGCTGCGCAAAATTGTATTTAATGTACCTACCCGCCGTGATTTAACCATTGGTGAAAAAGCCGTAGAACACGGTTTAGCCATTGCTGCAGGTATTAAGCAATGTAAAGACGTTGGCAATATGCCACCGAACATTTGTACGCCACAGTATCTGGCTGACCAAGCCCAATTGTTGGCAGAAAGCTCGGCGAAAATTAGCGTTGATGTATTAGGCGCAGAAGAACTGGCCGCGCACGGCATGAATTCGTACCTTGCAGTAGGCCGTGGCTCTGTTAATGGCCCGCGTATGTCGGTAATTAAATACAATGGTGCCGAGAACGACAGCGCACCGGTGGTGCTGGTAGGTAAAGGCCTGACTTTCGACTCTGGCGGCATTAGCTTAAAGCCGGGCGATGGCATGGACGAAATGAAATACGACATGTGCGGCGCCGCGTCGGTACTTGGCACTATGCATGCCGTGCTTAATTTAAACCTGCCGATTAATATTGTTGCCGTATTAGCAGCAGCCGAAAACATGCCCGATGCTAACGCCTATCGCCCTGGCGATATCCTGACGACAATGTCGGGCCAGACCGTAGAAGTACTCAATACCGACGCGGAAGGCCGATTAGTATTATGCGATGCCTTAACCTATGTTGAGCGCTTTGACCCTGAACTGGTTATTGACGTTGCCACCTTAACCGGTGCCTGCGTTATTGCCTTGGGTAAACATGCGTCTGGCTTACTAAGCAACCATAACCCACTGGCACATGAAATACTTAATGCGTCTGAGCAAAGTGGTGACCGCGCCTGGCGTCTTCCATTGTGGGATGATTATCAAGACCAGCTGGAAAGCCCGTTCGCTGACTTTAGTAATTTAGGTGGCCGTGCTGCCGGTACTATTACCGCGGCGTGTTTCTTATCGCGCTTTACCCGCAAATATAACTGGGCGCATTTGGATATTGCCGGTACCGCCTGGCGCAGTGGGGGTAAAGATAAAGGCAGCACTGGCCGGCCGGTGTCGTTGCTAACCCAGTTTTTAATTAACCGGGTTGGCCAGCAACAGGATAACTGATGCAGGTTAGCTTTTATCTGTTAAGCGACACGCCAGCAGACTTACAAGCCACACAAAATGAGCTGAGCACCACGCCAGCTCATTTTACTTTAGCTTGTCAGCTATGTGCCGACTTGTTCCGCGCCAAACAGCGGGTTTTCGTTTATACTGCCAGCCAACAACAGGCCGAACTCTTTGACGAGCTGCTTTGGCAGTTCGATGCTGAACGTTTTGTTCCACATAACCTCAGTGGCGAAGGCCCTAAATATGGTGCACCGGTAGAAATAGGCTGGCAAGCACCAAGGCAAAACCGGACCGTGCTAATAAACTTAGCCGACACTATTCCGGCTTTTGCCAACCGTTTTTCACACATCATCGAATTTGTTCCCACCGCCGAGTCATTAAAAGCGCAGGCCAGGGAGCGTTTTAAGCAATATCGTCAGTTAGGTGTTAATCCGCAAACCATTAACGCCAATTGATTACAGGTACTATCATGGAAAAGACGTTTAACCCCAGTGAAATAGAACAGGCCATGTACAACGCATGGGAAGCCAAAGGTTATTTTCAGCCCAGTGGTGATGAAAGCCATGGCAACTACTGCATTATGATCCCGCCACCAAACGTCACGGGCAGCCTTCACATGGGCCATGCCTTTCAGCAAACCATTATGGACGCACTAACCCGCTACCAGCGCATGCAAGGCAAAAACACCTTGTGGCAGGTGGGTACCGACCATGCCGGTATTGCGACTCAAATGGTGGTAGAGCGTAAACTGGCCGCTGAAGGTTTACCTGGCCGGCATCAACTGGGGCGTGATGCCTTTATCGAAAAAGTGTGGGACTGGAAAGCCGAGTCTGGCGGCACTATTACCTCGCAAATGCGCCGTTTAGGTAACTCGGTAGATTGGCAGCGCGAACGCTTTACCATGGACGACGGCTTGTCTCACGCGGTACAAGAAGTGTTTGTGCGTTTATACGAAGACGACTTAATTTATCGCGGTAAACGCCTGGTAAACTGGGATCCTAAACTGCACACCGCCATTTCTGACTTAGAAGTAGAAAACAAAGATCAGAAAGGCCATATGTGGCATTTACGCTACCCACTGGCCGACGGTGAAACAACTGCCGAAGGTAAAAACTACCTGGTTGTTGCCACCACGCGCCCGGAAACCATGCTGGGTGACACCGGTGTGGCAGTAAACGCTGAGGATGAGCGCTACCAGGCACTGATTGGCAAAACTATATTGCTGCCGTTGGTTAATCGCCGTATTCCTATCGTGGCTGATGAACATGCCGACATGGAAAAAGGTACCGGCTGTGTAAAAATAACCCCTGCGCATGATTTTAATGACTACGAAGTAGGCAAGCGCAACCAGTTGCCAATGATTAACATTATGACGCCTGATGCGACCATTCGCACAGAAGGCGAATGTTTTCAGCCAAACGGCGAAATAAACCCGGGTCTTAGTGCCGCTATTCCGG
>Ga0100394_1001523_pt1 | contig 19270 bp, 16 predicted proteins | sample CryGeymeta201518_FD_81549 | JGI IMG/M metagenome (GOLD analysis project Ga0100394, IMG submission 81549) | Groundwater microbial communities from Crystal Geyser aquifers in Utah, USA - Crystal Geyser metaG 2015-18 | ecosystem: Environmental > Aquatic > Deep subsurface > Groundwater | place: USA... | reverse complement strand
TAGTCGTTCGGGTGTCTTCGCACAAAATCAAATCAACTTCCTTTAATGTTTCTATCGCCCTTTGGGAAATGTCTTTTAAATTTCCGATTGGCGTTGAAACAATGTATAGTTTAGCCATTTCAATAATTAAATCAAAAAACGCCTTCCTTGGCAAGGAAAAAGCGCAAAAATCGATTTTAAAAAATTACTTCTTAAAATCCTTAACAAACTCGGTAATGGCGGCTGTTATGGGCACAGAAAGGATAATCCCCAAAATTCCGGCCAGTTTAGCGCCAATAAGCATAGCAATAATAATGACGATTGGATTAAGACCAACGGTTTTTTTCATTACTTGCGGAAAAATGACATAATTTTCCAGTTGTTGAATAACAATATACAGAATAAGGACCAATAACCCCAAAACCGGCGCCTGTAAAAACGCCAGAATAATCCCCGGAATCGCCGAGATAATCGGTCCAACATATGGGACAATCTCAAGAATCCCGGCAATTAACGCTAAAGTTAGAGCGTATTTTACCCCCAATAGGGTCAAGCCGAGATAGACCAGTAATCCGACAATCAACATTATAAGAAGCTGCCCCCTTAACCAGCCGCCTATCTTTACCCCAATCCTTTCAATCAAATCGGAAATATACTGTTGGCGGTCTTGCGGCGTTAGCGAAATAAAAAACCTTTTAATTCCCTTTTCTTGGACAGTCAGGTAAAAGGAAATGACTAAAATTACCGTCGCCGAGAAAATCCCGCCAAATAAACTGACAATTGTGGAAAAAACGCTTGCGGTTGATTTGGAAAGCCTATTGCCGATTTGATTCAGAAATGACTGAAGATTACCCTCAATTTTATAGCCACCCCACCATTCTTTTAAATTCAGATTGATTTTATCCAAAAAGCCGGGAAAATTTGAAGACAATTGTCTTACTTGTTCCGCCAAAGGCGGAAAAACCAAAGCAATGGCCGAAGCCAATAAAAGCAACAAAAGCAGGTAAACAAAAACCACTCCTAGGAGCCGCGGGACATGCCGGCTGTGAAGCCAATTAACCGGCCCGGTTGCCGCTGCCGCAATAATGACCGAAACGACGACAATCAGAAGGATATCTCTGATAAGAAAAAGAAAACCCAACGTCAGTAGAATCAAAACAAACCGGATAATGGTTGAAGTTGAAATATTGACCGTCTGCGAATGATTATTATTCATTATAATATAACTATATTTTCAGAAGTTTATCAAATCTATTTTTCTCTTTAAACGGCCCGATTAAAGCTAGGTTCAGTTTTTCCGGCTGAAAAATATCGTTAGCAACGCGATAGATATCATCAATCGTCGCTTTATTTATTTTATCAAATTTTTCTTCTAAAGTCAAAATCTGGCCCGTTAACAATTCCTGAAAGGCGTAAAACGACGCCTGCTCGTCTGACGCCTCCATTCCAATAAGAGCCGTTCCTTTGGTATAATCCTTGGCTTTCTGAAGCTCGCTTTTGGTGATTTTTTTCTCCTTGATTTTCTGGTATTCCTTCGTAATCGTCTCAATTGCCCGTTCAACCTTTTGGTTATCCACCCCGGCGCGAGTAAAGAAAGAACCGCAATCGGTACCAATATCTGTGCCTGTGCCGACATAATATGCCAAACCTTGCCTTTCTCGGACGGAAATCCACATCCTTGAACTCATATTTCCGCCTAAGATTGTTGCTAAAAGTCCAAGAGTATATTTGTCCTGACTAAAAATGTTATATCCACGAAATCCCAAATAGAGATGCGTTTGGTCCGTTTTTTTGTAATAAACCAGAGAATCAGGTCTATTTTGTTTTTCTTTCGTCGGTAACTTATCTTTAATTTTTTCGTCGTTGATTGGTTTGAAATATTTTTTGATTCTACTAATAACATCGCTCTGACTGATATTTCCGGCTACGGCAATAACTGTATTTTTTGAAGAATAATGTTCTTTGATGTATCTGATAAAATTGCTTCTTTTGACCTTTTTAATAATATCTTCTCGACCAATTACTTTCCATCCAGATGGTTGATCGCCGTATAAAATTTCGCCCCAAAGGTCGGAAATATAACTTGTCGGCGTATCGAGATACATATTCATCTCCTGTAAAATCGTCCCTCTTTCCTTGTTTATTTCTTCCTCTTTGAGGAGCGAATTCAAATAAATATCAGAAACCCAATCCAACGCCAAATCCAAATGCGAAGCGTCAACCTTCGCCCAATAGCCGGTATATTCCTGGGAAGTAAAAGCGTTGTAATGACCGCCAATTCTGTCCAGCGGCTCAATCAGTTTTAGCGTGCTGGGATGTTTTTTGGTCCCCTTAAAAAACATGTGCTCCAAAAAATGAGAAAGTCCGTTGATATCTTTGGTCTCATACTTGGAGCCGGCGCCAACCAAAACCAAAACCGTTGCCGTCTTGGTTGATTTAGACGGCACCGTGATAATCCTTAGCCCGTTTTTCAGAGTTGTTTTTTTGTAACTATTTTCTATGGACTTCGTTGTCCCAGCGATAAGCGACTTTGACATTGGCTTCAGAGGCAGATCCGGGGTTAAGACCCTTTATTTTAATTTATTCCCTAAGTATTCGACTAAATTTTCGATTTTTACCCGTTCCTGTTTCATAGTGTCGCGGTCGCGGATTGTGACGTCATTTTTTTCCAAACTTTCAAAATCAACTGTGATTGTATAAGGCGTACCGATTTCGTCCTGTCGGCGATATCTTTTGCCGATATTGCCGTTATCGTCAAAGACAATGCTAAAATGATTTTTGAGATTATCGTAAATCTCTTTGGCTTTGACAACCAATTCTGGCTTGTTTTTCAAAAGCGGGAAAACCGCCGCTTTGTACGGCGCCATATTTGGGTTTAGCCCTAAAACCGTTCTGATCCCGCCATCATCAAGTTTTTCTTCCCGGTACGCTTCGGACAAAACCGCCAAAACGGTTCTATCAACGCCAAAAGTCGGCTCAATCACATGAGGAATGTATTTTTTCTTTTCCTTTTCGTCAAAATATTCCAGGTTTTGACCAGACATTTTTTGGTGGTTTTTTAAATCGTAATCGGTCCGATAAGCAATTGCCCATAATTCATCTTGTCCAAAAGGAAATTCGTATTGCATATCAATGGTTCTTTTGGAATAATGCGCCCTTTCTTTTTCCGGAATTTCTTCGTTGTGCATTTTCTTCTTATCCAGGCCAATAATACCCATAAAACCGCGCATATATTTAACCCATCCCTCAAAGATTTCTTTCCATTCGGCGTCGGGGGCGATAAAATATTCTAATTCCATTATTTCAAATTCTATCGTCCGAAAAATAAACTGACCAGTGGTAATCTCGTTGCGAAAGGACTTGCCCATCTGGCCGATGCCGAAAGGAATCTTAATATTCGTTGAATCCAAAACATTTTTGAAGTTGATAAAAATATTCTGGGCGGTCTCTGGCCTTAGGTAAACGGTTGCGCCCTCTTCTTTTACCGGACCGATTATTGTTTCAAACATCCCGCTAAAAAATTTTTCTTTAGTCATGCCTCCACCGCATTCAGGACATTTAGAAGCGTCTTTAAGTTTATCTGGCCGGAATCTCTTGTGGCATTTTTTGCATTCAACCAAAGGGTCCTTAAACTCCTTGACATGGCCGCTGGCTTCCCAAATTTTAGAGTTAGCAATTATTCCACCGTCTATGCCGACCATATCGTCTCTACCCTGAACAAAATATTTCCACCAGGCCTGTTTAACGTTGTTTTTCAGTTCCGCCCCTAAGGGACCGTAATCATAGGTATTGGCCAAGCCGCCATAGATTTCCGAACCCGGATAAACAAAGCCCCGCCTTTTGCACAGTGATACTATTTTTTCCATTGTTGCCATAATTGATATACTTTTGATATAATTTTTGACTTATTATTGGACTACTGCTCCTTGGCTGTTAGCTCGCGAATCGTCGGGAAGATCGCTGTCAACCGCCCGCGCCGTATCAGTCAACTCCTGACCGACAAAATTATCATAGCCGAAAACCTTTGATTGGTCAATCAATTCAATTAGATTGCCGACATCGGTGATTGCCGGCGTAATCGCTATTTGGAAAGCAACCTGTTGAACCGGCGACAGAACGCCGGTCCCGGCCGACAGATTGCCGACTTGCCAGACGACTTGGCCGGTCTGAGGATTATAACTCAAATCGGCGTCGCTTGGTTTTTTGACTCCAGTCCATTCAACATGCGGCGGCAAGTAGGCCGATATTTTGACCTCGCTTAAATCGTTGTTTCGGTTAACCAAGCGCCATTTGACAGTATAGGTCGTTTTTTGGCTGACCTGGGGCGGGATAGGACCGCTGTTGGCTATTTCATCGTCATAATAAAAGGCCTGCGCCTGAAGAGTCAAGTGGGTTAATATTTTTGTCGTCAACTTGTTCTGGCCAGTAATTTCTATTTTTTCCAAAGACAGGGGAGCGTTTTCAGAATCTATCGCCGCGGCGCTTACCACCACAAAATTCTTGTCGGCAAAACTGCTGATTGGCAGAGAATCCTTAATCTTTATTGAAAAATCAATCTTACCGCCTTGATGCGGCTCAAGGAATTCCAAATCAGGCAAACTGGAAGCATTCCAACTGATAGTGTTATTGCCTCCGTTAAAAGACCCGGGTTGGGCGTCTAAGGTGGAAAAGTCCAGCGCTTTGCCATCCAACTTAACATTGATAAAAATATTCCTTATCCCGACATCAGTTGTGTTTTCGTACTTAATATCATATTTTAGAATATCTCCAACTTCGGCAATATAATCGGTTGAGTTGTTGACTGTTTGGCTAATAGAGAGAGGAGATTGAGAAATTTGAATCGTCCCGGCCGTTTCAGCGTAAGTAATAAATTCTTCCCGATTTTCGCCTATTTGGGCTTTAAAGGCCTTGTTTTCGTTTTCTTCTCCGCTAATCGTCCCTTTAATAAATATTTTCCTTTGCTCGCCGGCAACCAAGTTCCCCAAAGACCAAACATCATCGCCGTCAAATGGCGCTGGCTGAGACAACTCAAAAACAAAGCCCTTTGGATATTCCATTTTAACCTGGAGATTATTAAATGAAACATCGCTTTGATTTGAATAGACCAAGGAGAAATCAAACGATTGGCCACTGACTAATTTTTCCGGCAGATCAAAATTGAGGATTAAAGGAACTGAAACAATCTCCGTTTCAAACTCGGCCTTATTTGAAAAACGCGAACTAAGGTTACCGGGATTATAAGACAATTCCGCTTCGGCTTTTTCTTTATCGCCCTTTAAACCGATAAGTCGAGCCGTAAATTCTATTCTGACTTCCTGTCCCGGTTCCAAATCGCTTAATTCTATCGTTTCTATAAAGTTCTTGCCTTCCAAGGGAAGAGCGTCTTCCGGGTAACGAAAGGTCAATTGAAGGTTATACAAAGTCAAATTGGTGTTGTTTTTGCCCCCGACAGCGTATTTGACTTCGTCGCCGCTGACAATCCTTTCCGCCCCCTTGATTTCCAAGACAACTTTGTTCTTGTCAAAAGAGTTCATTCTTTGCCAAATAAAAAAACTAACCGCAATCAAAAACCCGGCCAAAGCGCAAATCCCAACAATTTTCAGCCGCTTCTTCGTTTCCGGCGACAGTTTCCCTTTCTTGATTTCTCGCCATTTCTTGGTCAAAACCTTTTCTCTTTTTCCTTCCGGTTGAAAAACCTTTGGCCTCTCCAATCGCTTTCCAAGTTGTTCTCCTGGCTTATATATTTTCTTTTTTAACTTCTCTAAACCGTTATCCGACATTGTTTTAGTCAAAATTCCCAGTTCTCATTATATTACAAAAAAACAAAAAAGACAAAAAATGACTTCTTATTGGGAAGCCCGGGCTTCAAGAAAAATTATTAACAATTCCGGATAAAAACATCTTTGACTTTATTCTTTCATTAAGTATCGCTTCAATAAAGTCCGCTGGATTTTTTTGCTGGCCGTAGCCTAAATGCTCCAATATTTTATTTTCAAAATTACCGATTGTTTTTTGAGCATCTTCGCCTTTATTAAGTTGATTAAATCCTCCCAATAAAAGATTCCAGATATCTCCGTCTTTTTCCGGCCCGGCAACCAGTTTGTCAGTTATCTCGGATAAATAATAAGCGGCGGCCAAAGAAGAAATATTTTGGCGAAGCTTGGAAAAATTTTCGATCGTTTCGGCGCCAGCGACAATATCAAAGCTCCTTGTCTGTTTGCCAGTTCGGCGAGCCGGCGCAACCATCAAACGGGAATACAAAAAAAGTTCTAAGTGTCCTTTCAGCTTGGACTCGTTTTTCCTGACCGACTTGGCCTTAAGTAGAACCTTGCCGAATTCTTTGGTGTAGACCGTCAGTAGTCGGTCAAAGTCGTTGGCGTTGCTCCGCCTGATAATAATCCCCCGGGTTTTATAAAGCATTATTTCTTAATCCCCAGCCAGACTTTTTCACTGCCAAAATTAACTTCTCTTTCAACTAAAAATACTTCCCTTTTTCTCGGTCCGATTTCTATTTTTTTGGCAGAGATATCCTTTCTAATCTCCGCTTCATGACTCTGAATCAAATTTTTCAGAGATGATTCTGTCTGATAGCGAAGATAAATCAATCGCCCCGGCTTTAATCCGCCATCTTTCCTCATGTCTTGAATATAGCGAACTAAATCCCTTAGCATTCCTTCGGATTTCAGTTCCGCCGTTATTTTAGTGTCTAATTTGACGCTTTTGCCATAAACAACTTCTTTGATATTGACTTCATCTCTAATCAAACCGGCTAGTTCTTTATCGCCCGCGAGCGCCTTGTCGGTTATAGCCAATTTGGCCAGCGGTTGGCGGACTTTAATTCCGTTTTTCGCTCTTTGCGCCAGCGCCTCGGCGACAATCCCCCGGACTTTTTTCATCTTGTTCTCCAGCGCGGAATCAACCAGACAAATTTCGGATTCAGGATACTCGCACAGATGGACCGATTCTGGGTCTTTTCCGGTCTTCAAACTTTGATAGATGTCTTCTGAAATAAAAGGAGTAAAAGGAGCCATAATTTTTGACAACTCAAATAAAACCCGATAAAAAATCTGCGAGGCGGCGTCTTTCTGTTTTTTGCTCTCTGGTTTTTGAAATTTGTCCCTTGAGCGGCGAATATACCAATTTGAAAAATCATCAATAAATTCTTCTATCAGTCGCGCCGCCAAAACGACATCGTATTTTTCCAGATTTTCAACCACCAGACCGTTAATTAGATTAAGCCGAGAAATTATCCATTTATCCAAAACATTTTTGGGCTTGGTTTTCTTTGCCCTAAAATCTTTATCTTTATATGTCTGCCAAAAGACAAAAGAGTTAAACAGTGTCCCGAGAACACGCCTGTTTTTATCGGCGACATCTTTAACATCAAATTTTTTCGGCTCGCCGGCTTGGTTAATGGTATAGAGATACCAACGCAGGGTATCGGCGCCAAATTTATCGCACATCTCCCACGGGTCAACAACATTGTTTTTGGACTTGGACATTTTCTTGCCCTTCTTGTCCAAAACATGCCCTAAGCAAATGACATTCTTGTAGCAAGCCCCGTCATTTATCTCTCCGATATACTCCATTAAAGTCGCAATAGACAAAAGAGTGTAAAACCAGCCTCTGGTCTGGTCAACCGCTTCGGAAATATAGTCGGCCGGATAATGGTCTTTAAAATTGTTCCGGCTATTTTTCAGGTAAGGATAGCCCCATTGGGCAAAAGGCATCGCTCCGGAATCAAACCAGACATCAATAACGGACTTTTCCCGAATCATTTTTCCGCCGCAAGAACATCCCAGTTTAATCCTATCAACATAAGGACGATGTAAATCTTTAATCTTTGCTCCCAGTTCTTTGGCGCTGCCAATACATTTATATTCGCCGCACTTTTGGCATTGCCAGACCGGCAAGGGCGTCCCCCAATATCTTTCTCGCGACAGAGCCCAATCCTTGGCTTCTTTGACAAATTCCCCAAATCTTCCCTTTTTTGTATGCTTTGGTTCCCAATTAATTTTGTTGTTATTCGCTACCAATTTTTTCCTCAGCTTTGACATGGCAATAAACCAAGAGTCCTTGGCGTAATAGAGTAAAGGCGTGCCGCACCGCCAGCAAAATGGATAATCGTGTTCATATTCTTCCTCCTTGAATAAAAACCCGCTATTTTGCAAATAATCAATAATTTCTTTTTCGGTTTTGGCGTCTTTGACATATTTGCCAAACAGATTATACGGCGCTAAATCCTTGGCGAAATACCCCTTCTCGTCAACGGTATGAACTTTGGGCAAATCCATTCTTTCCCCCAAGGCATAATCGTCTTCGCCGTACATTACCGCCGTATGAACTACGCCGGTTCCTTCCTTGGCACTGGCAAAATCGGCTGGAACGACAAAGTGAGCTTTTTTGCCGCTCTTCCTGACTGCTTCAATCTCAAACAACGGCTGATATTCCAAGCCGACTAAATCTTTGCCCTTGAATTCTTCTTCTATTTTATAACCGGTGCCGATTATTCCCAGCCGGTCTTTGGCCAAGATATAGTTTTTGCCCTGATATTTTATTCTAACATAAACAATATTCTTGCCGACGGCCAAAGCGACATTTCCCGGCAATGTCCAAGGTGTCGTTGTCCAGGCCAGAATAAAATCGCCTTCTTTGGCTTTATTATTGCCCTTGGTAATCCGAAAATTCAAATAAACCGAATTTTCTTTGACTTTTTTATACCCCTGGGAAACTTCATGGCTGGATAGCCCGGTGACGCACCTCGGACAATGAGGAACAACTTTAAATCCTTTATAGAGCAAACCCTTTCCCCAAATCTTTTTTAGAAGATACCAGACGCTTTCAATATAATAATTCTCGTAAGTGATGTACGGATTTGCCATATCCACCCAAAAAGCGATTCTTTCGGTCAATCTCTCCCATTCGTCCTTATATCGCCAGACGGTTTGCCGGCATTTTTTATTAAACTTGCCTACTCCGTATTTCTCAATATCATCCTTGGTCTTAAAGCCTAGTTCTTTTTCCACCTGAATTTCCACCGGCAATCCGTGCGTATCCCAGCCGGCTTTGCGGTCAACAAAAAAACCCCGCATGGTTTTGTATCGCGGGATAACATCCTTAAAAACTCTGGCTTCAATATGATGCATGCCCGGCCGAGCGTTAGCGGTCGGCGGACCCTCAAAAAAGACAAATTTCTTTTTGCCTTTGTCTGCCTGCCTGTTCGTCCGGCGAGGCAGGTTCCTTTTTAAACTCTTTTCAAAAATTTTGGATTTTTCCCAAAATTTTAAAATTTTAAGTTCGTTTTTGGATAAATCCATTTTAATCTTATTAGTTTAAAATGCCTTTAGTGGACAGGGGAAGCGTTCTTTTTGAACGCCTCCCCGTTTTTTTACTTTCTTTTTTTACCGCCATTTTTGACGGCTTTTTGCGGCTTAGGCTCAAGCCGCTCCATCATTTTGGCCCAGTTCCTCATGGGCTGGGTCATGCCATTCAAGTCCAATCCGTTGCGATTCCGTTTCTTCTTTGACATTTTCTCTCCTCTTTGTTGATGTTTTTTGTTGTTGCCCGCTAAAAGCATTTTACTCACATTTTATTTGGGGCGCCAATCCCCATCAATTTTAAAGTACTGGCCAAAACTATCTGAACCGCTTTGGCCAAGGACAACCGGCTGGCGGTTTTTTTCTTGTCGCTGTCGTCAATTACCCGACAGTTCTCATAAAACTTATGAAAAGTATTGGCCAATTTCAGAGAATACTGCGGCAGTCGCTGGACTTGATAGTCGCCGGCAGTATCTTCAATGATTTCGGGGAACTTGGTCAGTTGCCGAATTAAACTTAATTCCGCCGGATGATTTAGGTTTGTCATTCTAAGGGTAAAGCCCGAAGAATCTTTTGACAGATCCTTCGCGGAGTTTATCCTGAGCGAAGCGAATGGACTCAGGATGACATTGCCTGCTTTCCTTAAAACGCTGCAGATTCTCGCATGCGCGTACTGAACATAATAGACCGGATTCTTACTGGACTGCTCTTTGGCCAAATCAATGTCAAAATTCAAGTGCGTCTCGGGCGACTTTTGCAAAAAAAACCATCTCGCCGCATCAGAGCCAACTTTGTCAACCAATTCGTCCATCAGGACATAAACGCCGGCTCTCTTGGACATTTTCTTTTTCTCGCCTTTCTCCAAAAGGGTGACAAACTGCAAAAGAATAATCTCTAATTTTCCTTTATGACCCAGCGCCTCCGCTCCAGCGAGCAGTCCGGCAACATCGCCGTGGTGGTCGGCGCCCCAGACATTAACCACCTGGTCAAATTTCTTATCTTTGAATTTGTATTGATGAAGAGCAATATCGCCGGCCAAATAGGTTTTTTCGCCGTCGCTTTTGACCACTACCCGGTCTCTCTCGTCGCCAAATTGAAACGACTTAAACCATTTTGCCCCTTCTCTCTCATAGATTAAACCATTTTCTTCCAAAAATTTCAAGGTTTTATCAACTTTTCCCGACTGATACAGGTCCGACTCAAAAATCCATTCGTCATATTTGATGCCTAATTTACCGGTTGTTTTTTTAATGTAGCCATTAATAATGCGCTTGGCCGCCAATTGACCGACTTTAAGAGGGTCTCTCTCTTTTATTTTTCCAGCCAACTCATCAATATATTCTCCCTGATACTTTGCCTCTTTGTCTTTTAAAACCGAGTGTCCCAGGGCTAAAATCTGCTGGCCGGCGTCATTGACATAATACGCTTTTTCAACTTCAAAACCGGCTTTTTTAAAAACATTGCCTAAAACATCGCCATAAGGCCCGCCCCGGGCATTGCCGACAGTCAACGGCCCGGTCGGATTAGCGGAAATAAATTCAACCTGGATTTTTTTACCCTGACCAATGGTTGAATTGCCGTAATTTTCTTTTTTCTCAATAATCTCGGATAGTTCATCTAAAAGCGCCTGCTTTGATATAGTCAAATTAATAAAGCCGGGGCCGGCAGTTTCAACCTTTTCAAACATCGGCTCGTTTTTTAGTTTTTCAACAATTTCTTTGGCGTCTATCTTTTCTTTTAAAGCGATGTTTGTGGAATAGTCGCCAAACTTGGCGTCGCCCGGATGCTTCAACTCCGCTTCTTTCCCGATAGCGTCTTTTAGTATTTTTCTGACCTTTTTTCTGAGCATGTTTTTATCATAACTTATAATTTTATTTTACTCAATCATTTTTAAATGATAAATTATATCTATGCCAGCTTTAGCGACCAATCCAAGAGCGAAATTTGACTACCATATCATAGAGACCTACGAGGCCGGTTTAGTTTTGTCCGGTTTTGAAGCCAAAGCCGTAAAAAACAACCGCCTGACCTTGAAGGGCTCGTATGTGACGATTAAAAACAGGGAGGCCTTCTTGATTAACGCCCAGATTATGCCCTACCAGCCCAAAAACACTCCGGCCGACTACGACCCGAGTCGGACTAGAAAACTTCTTTTGCATAAAAAAGAAATTAAGTCGCTGATTGGCCGAATAAAAGAAAAGGGCTTGACTTTGACGCCGATTAGCGTCTATACTAAGCGCAACAGAGTCAAACTTGAATTCGGCTTGGGGCGCGGAAAAAAGAAAGTTGATAAAAGGGAAAAAATTAAAAAAAGGGAATCAGACAGAAAAATGGAAAGAGCGCTCAAAAGGAGATGAACGGGGGCGACAGGTTTCGACAAGATCCTAAACAAAACAAGGCAAACCGAGCGCAATCTCGCAAATCTTGCAAAACGAAATAAGTGCTAACTTATTCTCAAAAGCAAAAAGCGCGGTAGCTTCGCTATTTAGCGCTCCAGCTTACGCTCTCGCTTAAAGCTGAGAGCCATCCGGACCCTTGATGCCTAATAGAGGAATTCGGGTGTCATCTTATTGGGCTAAGCAGTTAAAACGCCTTGATTGACTGTCGAAAAATATAAAGGCAAAGATTGAAAATATTTTGTTCGGTTTCGAGTTTTCAATCTTCAAATTTAAATCGGACTAAGTTTGTAGAATTGTTTTGCGCCGGATTTTTGGACGGGGGTTCAATCTCCCCGCCTCCACCCTTGCCCGCCGAAGAGGCGGGAAATTAAATCAAAAAAAGCCATATATAGAAAACCATATTACCAACCGCAAAAAAGAATTAGGACCAACGAATGGATTAGAGTCAGTCCGATTCTCCTAATAGATGAAAAAGGCCGGAATCTTGGCGTTGTTGAAACGTCAAAGGCGCTCCAGATGTCCCGAGACAAAGGACTTGATTTGATTGAAATCGCTCCGCAGGCGCAGCCACCCGTCTGCCGGATAATGGATTACGGCAAATACAAATACGAGCAGTCCCGGAAAGAAAGAGGCCAAAAAGCAAAGCAAAAACAGGTTGAGATAAAGGGAGTTAGGATTGGATTAGGCACTGGTAAGCACGATTTGGAAATTAGAGCCAGACAAGCCGAAAAATTCCTTAGTAAGGGCGATAAAGTCAGAGTGGAAATGATTTTAAGAGGACGAGAGAAGGCGCTTCTCAATGTCGCTTTTGACAAACTCAACGAATTTATCAAAATGATTCCAGTAGAAGTGAAGATTGAACAAGAGATTAAAAAACAGCCGAGAGGGTTAGCAACGGTCATCAGCAGGTAGACAAATAAAATTATGCCAAAATTAAAGACAAGAAAAGCATTACTAAAGAGAATTAAAATAACCAGTGGTAAGAAAATAATGAATAGACTGACCCATCAGAACCACCTCAACGCCAAAGAATCCGGCAACAAAACCAGAAGAAAAAGAAAGAATCAAAAGATGTCTTCGGTCAACAATAAATTTGTCAAAAAAGTGCTGCCGGGAATAACCAAATAGATATTTATGACTAGAGTCAAAAGAGGCACCACCGCCAACAAAAGAAGAAAAAAAATAATCAAGATGGCCAAGGGCTTTAAATGGGGCAGAAAGGCTAAATACAAAGCCGCAAAAGACGCCCTGAGGCATGCTTGGACATACGCTTTTCGCGACCGCAAAAGAAAAAAGCGGGATTTTCGCCAGCTTTGGAACATTAAAATCAACGCCGCTTCCAGAGAGCGCGACTTGACCTACAGTCAATTTATCAACCGATTAAAGAAGGCTAAGATAGAGATAGACCGGAAAATTTTGGCTCAATTGGCTGAAAAACAACCGGAGATTTTCTCAAAAATCATTGAAAGAGTAAAATAATATTGTCACAACTCCGCTACTAATAGGTCTATTGCAGTCGGTCCGTCCGTGAGTCCGACTTTTATTTTAAAATCAATCTCTGCCAGCCGTCGGTAAATCTTTTTCAAATCGTCTAAAGTAAAGTTCCTCAACTGTTCGGAACTTTTTTTGACGACATAGGGATGGAGTCCGCTTTTTTGGGCTAGAGAATAATACGGCTCGCCTCGCTCAATCAAATCTTTTAATCTGATTAAATTTCTGAGCTGATAAGCCAGCATTGAAAGCAAATACATTTCATTGTCGCCCCGTTCTAAGTGTTCATGAATGAGCCAGAGGGCGGTTTTTTTATCCCTCTGCGCCAAAGCGTCCAGGGTTTTGAAAATATTGGCATCCAGATTGGCCTTAACCAGTAAATCAATGTCTTCTTCCTTTATTTCCTCCCCACCCCTGTAGTTAACTAATTTATTTATCTCTCCGCTAAGCCGCCATAAGTCATTGCCGACATAGGCAATCAACTTCTTGAACGCCTCGGAATTGATTTCGGCCTCGTTTTTTTTGAATTCTTTTTTCGCCCAACTGGTCAGAGCCGGACCGCTAAGAAGAGAAAACTCTTCTATCATTGAGAATTTGTTCTTAATTCTTGAAACGGCTAATTTGTCTTCGTGGCAGACGACAATGACGACATCTTCGTCATCTTTCAGTTTTCTTTCTTTGGCGTAATCAAAAAAATTTTCCTGGAAATCTTTGTTTTGAAAAAGATCTTCTAAGACAATCAGTTTTTTTTCGTCAAACATTGAGACCGCTTCAACTTTTTCCCTGATTTTATCCAAATCCGACTCGCCCTCTCGGAAAAAAGCCAAACTCAAGCCGCTTTTGTGCTTGGCTTGATAGCTCTCTTTGATTTCTTTCAATTTTTGGCGCAGACGATAATTGTCCTCGCCATAAAGAAGGATAAGCATACTATTCCCAAGTTACACTTTGCCCCGGCTCAACGATTTCTATCCAGGTCTGCCCGGGAACAAAAGGAACTTCCTGATTGTTTCTATCTAAAAACTCTAATTTGCTGACGGGATTTTTTTCGCTCTTTTGCCAAACGCAGTCAATCGCGACGCCGTTCTGATAAACTTGGCCGGCGCCGCTTCCCTCTAAATCCAAATTATTGTAATCCGGTTCTTCAATTTGTTTTGAGACCACTCTCATCACAACAACATTTTTGGCCTTAATCTGCTTGTTGTCGGATTGGTCAATTTCTTCCAAGTTGGTCCGGTACCTTAAATACGAATTGCTTTCCGGCTCGTACCGATAAGAAACATTGTAAGGATAAGTGTAGCCGATTCTTAAAATTTTTTCCCTGTTCATTTGACTTTTATCATCGGTAAAGGAATACCCTTTAAAATCGCTGCCCATCTGATAGCCAAGTTTTTCAGCGGCATTTGTCAGCCGACTCATAGAAGTAAAGCCATCGTGCGGCTGAGGAACGCCGCTTTTTCTGTAAAAGGCGTTAGATGGATTTTTCAAAGCGTCAATATTGTCCATCACGCCGGCGTTAAGTTTGTCTAAAGCGAAATGCGACCCGCCCCAATGGACCAAGATGGCGTCAAATCCTGCCGCTAAAGGGATAAAATCGTGGCGAGCGCTTCTCAGAGAGCCAATTTCTTCTGGCGAATTACACTGAAAAATCGCCATCATCCGGGTAATACTGCCGGTGATCACCGGCATTTCAAAAACCCAATCCGCCTGTGAAAGTCCGGTCAAGGGGCGCGCGACCGGGTCGCTGGCTATTACTACCGCCAGTGGTCGGCGGCTGTAGTTGTCGCAAACAATTCCGCTAATCGGACTGATATTGCCTTTTTCTTCTTCGTCGTTTTTAATACTTGCCGACTGATCGGTTGTTTCAACCGTCCAACCAGACCCCTGCCAAAGGAAAACAATCCCCGCTCCCAAAGCCAGCAGGGGAAAAATCCAAATCCTCTTGTTTTTAAATCTTATCATAGTCCAAAAATCTTTTAGTTAAACTCTTAAATTCCATCTTTCCCAAAAACTTAATGACTTTATCCCTGTCATATTCCCCCCACTTGGCGTCACTAAGGTTAAACTTCATCGGGACATCTTTTCTGATAGACGCCAGGCGATAACTGAAAAAGGCGTCTTTTTTATACTCTAAAAGCCGGGCTTTCAGTTTTGGATTGAGATTACTCTTCGAAAGGTCGGCGTAGAGTTTTTTTAAACTGCCGAATCTTTTGACCAATTCAACTGCCGTCTTTTCGCCGACGCCCAAAACACCGGGAATATTGTCGGAAGGGTCGCCTTTAAGCGCCTTGAAATCAACGATTTGTTTCGGCTTTAAGCCGTATCTTTTCTCAACTGCTTTAATATTATAGACAGCGACACTGTTAACGCCTTTTTTCAAGTTATACACTTCGGTGTTTTTGTCAATTAACTGTAGAGTATCCAGATCGCCGGTGACAATAATGCTTCTGACTGGCGGCCGATGGCTCGCCGCCTGAGAGACGATCGTTCCAATAGCGTCGTCGGCTTCAAAGCCGCTTTTTTCGTAAATCGGGATATTGAGCGTTTTGACAAATTCTTTAACCAACGGAATCTGGTCGTAGAGATCTTGCGGCGCCTTGACTCTTTTGGCTTTGTATTGGTCGTATTCCAGATCACGAAAGGTCGGTCCGGCCAAATCAAAAGTCGCCGCTAAATAGTCCGGCTTAAGCTCTTTGATCACTCGAAACAAAACGCTAATAAATCCGTAGATGGCGTTGACCAATTGCCCCTTTTTTATCTTAAACGGAGGTAGGGCGTGATATGCCCGATGAATCAAAGCGTTGCCGTCCAAAATTACCAAGTTTTTCATATAGAATAAGTAAATAGAGTGATTTTCCTTTGATTATTGTTTAAATATTTAAAATCCATCCAAATCGTATCTTCCGGCAAAATCGCTTTTATTTTTTCCGCCCATTCAATCATAACAATGTTTTTATCGGACTTAAGAACTTCATTAAAGTCCAACTCGGCCAAATCAGCGGCATCCCTGATTCGATAGCAGTCAACATGATAGAAATTGCCGCCGTCAAATGAATATTTTTTGAAAATAACAAAAGTCGGACTGGTAATTTTATCCTTAACCCCTAATCCCTTGGCAAATCCTTGGGTAAAAGTCGTCTTACCGCCGCCTAAATCTCCCCTTAGACCAATAATTAAACTTTTGTTTTTCTTTTTTTTCGCTGCCCAAGCTAAAATTTCTCCGGCCTTTTTTGTTTCCTTATCGCTTTTAGTAATGATTTCCATTTTTACCATACCTCCCAAGTATACTATATTTGACCACTTGTCCGAAATAGGGTAAGATTCTAATAATTGACCTATTTAAAACAAAATGATTCCAGACAACAACCAAAAAGAAGAACTTCAAGAAAAACTATTTGGAATTAAGAGAGAAGAAGAAGAAAAGAAAACAGAAATTCTAGCTAAAAAATTCGGTCGGCCCTATCTTAATCTTAATATTCTTTCTGTTGATAAGGATGATTTGTCAATTCTATCGGAAGAATCCGCCCGAGAAGGAGAAGCCGCTGCCTTAAAAAAGACCGGCAGAGTCCTCCATCTTGGCGTCAGAGACCCAGAAAACGAAAAAACGAAAAAGATTATTGAAGATTTAAAAAAACAGGGATACGAACTGAAGGTTTTTGTCGTTTCCTTTAGCGGGCTTAACCGAATTTGGGAAAAATACAAACTAATCGCCCCGGAAGCCGTCTCTCTCAGAGGCGTTTTTAATATCCAGGAAAATGAACTAAGAGAGTTTGAAAAATCACTGGAGACAATTCAAAAGCTTAAAGAAACAATTACTGATTTACCAACCACAAATCTTTTAGCCACTATTGTTGCCGGAGCGATAAAAATGAACGCTTCCGACATCCATTTTGAGCCGACTAAAAACGACCTCCGTCTGCGCTATCGCATTGACGGCGTTCTTCAGGACGCCGCCAATCTTTCCCAAAAACAATATTTCTTCCTTCTCTCAAGGATTAAAACCCTCTCTGATCTGTTTTTGAATGTTAAAGATATCGGTCAAGACGGAAGATTCACCATAAAAATCACCGGCAAAGAAAAAAGAGCGATTGACGTCAGGGTCTCGGTCTTACCCAGTAATCATGGTGAAACTATTGTTATGCGGCTTTTGGGCACCTCAGCGACTAAACTCAATCTTGACAAATTAGGCATGGAGCCGGAAATGTTTGAGGCAATTAAAACCCAAATCAACCAGCCCAATGGAATGATTCTTTCTACTGGACCGACTGGTTCAGGTAAAACTACCACTCTCTACGCCTGCCTTAATTATGTTAACAAACCCGGAATAAAAATAATCACAGTTGAAAACCCGATTGAATATCAATTAGAAGGCATCACTCAGACCCAGGTTGAAGAAAAAAGCGGATATATTTTTGCCGGGGCTCTTCGTTCTATCGTCCGTCAGGATCCGGATGTCTTAATGGTCGGGGAAATCAGAGACAAAGACAGCGCTGAAATCGCCGTCCAGTTTTCTTTAACCGGCCATATTGTTTTTTCCACTCTTCACACCAATGACGCTGTCGGCGCCGTTCCGCGATTAATCGGTATGGGAGTCGAGCCGTCATCATTGTCTTCGTCATTAAAAATCGTCGTTGCCCAACGTTTAGTCAGGCAACTCTGCCAAGGATGCAAAAAAGAAATCAAGCCGCCAAAAGAAATCCTTGAATCCGTCAATAAAATCATTTCTTCCCTCCCGAAGAATTCGGGAATAAAAATACCCGACCAGATATCATTCTACGAAAGCAAAGGATGCCCCCAATGCCATGGTTTGGGCTATCAGGGAAGAACTGGCATTTTTGAAATTATGGCCGTTGACAAGAAAATAGAAAAACTGATTTTGAACAAAGCCACCAGTTATCAACTCTTTGACCAGGCCGTCGCTAACGGTATGGTTACTCTTGTTCAAGACGCCGTCATTAAGGCGGCTAGAGGCATAACCTCGCTAGAAGAAGTAGAAGGAGTGGTCGGTTCGCTCAAGGTGGCCGCCGAGAAAACAAAAACCCCCCATTAAACTGCGGGCAAAAGCTCCCTGCCTGAGAACAGAGAGAAAGATTTTTCCGAGGATTATCCCAGCCAAAACCAAGATATCCATTTCTAAGAGAAAATCCCAAGAGTCGTATAAAAACGGCTCATTGCCCACAGATTAATAAGGGTTTTGAAGCGTATTTTAAAATGGAGAGGACATCTCCATTTGTCTCAATGATAGCAGATAATATAAAAGTTGTCAAGCCAAAACATATGCTTACCGACTCAAAAAAATCAAATGAAGACAAATATTTAGACATCACTCTTCGTCCAAAATCATTTAACGAATATATTGGTCAAGATAAAACCAAAGAAAACTTGTCTATTTTGATTGAAGCCGCTAAAAAAAGACGCGAATCAATTGAACATGTCCTTCTGTACGGCAGTTCCGGACTGGGCAAAACGACTTTGGCCCATATTATCGCCAGAGAAATGGGCAACAATATCAAAATCACTTCGGGGCCGGCGATTGAAAAAGTCGGCGATTTGGCGTCGGTTTTAACTAACCTCCAAGATGGCGACATCCTTTTTGTGGACGAATGCCACCGGATGAACAAAACCGTAGAAGAAACACTTTATCCAGCCATGGAGGACTATGTCTTAGATATTATTTTAGGTAAAGGCCCTTCAGCCAAGACCATCCAGCTGGAACTGCCCAAATTTACCCTCATCGGAGCCACCACCAGAATCGGTTTGTTGTCTTCTCCTCTGCGCAGCCGCTTTGGCGCCACCTATCGACTGGATTTTTATCGAGACGAAGATATTGAAAAGATTGTCGCCCGTTCAGCTAATATTTTAGGCGTCCAGATAAAAAACCAGGAGGCGCTAAAAATCATCTCCCGACGCTCGCGCAAAACGCCGCGCGTCGCCAACCGCTTGCTTAAAAGAGTCCGCGATTTCAGCCAAGTCAGAAGCGACGGTGTCATAGACAAAAAAACCGCCGAACAGGCCTTAAAAATGCTGGAAATAGATCAGTACGGGCTGGAACCGGCCAACCGCCAGATTTTAGAAGTTATTATCAAT
>Ga0100394_1001501_pt1 | contig 19439 bp, 21 predicted proteins | sample CryGeymeta201518_FD_81549 | JGI IMG/M metagenome (GOLD analysis project Ga0100394, IMG submission 81549) | Groundwater microbial communities from Crystal Geyser aquifers in Utah, USA - Crystal Geyser metaG 2015-18 | ecosystem: Environmental > Aquatic > Deep subsurface > Groundwater | place: USA... | reverse complement strand
CAAAATAGCCCATATCGAATTATTATCCAATGAAGCTCCCTCGACCTTACGGTCGGGGTATCTTCTCCCCACGCTTCGTCGGGAGCGGAATCCCTCCGAAGCGAAAAACTCTTCGCTCCCATCCACGGGCTTACGCCCGAGGTATTTCGCGAAGGGGGATAAAATAATCTCTATCTTCCAGAGATTCCACGGTCAACAGTCCTCGGCCAGAAATATTCAGACTCAATACTACCTTACCGTTTTCGTCTACTAAAAGAAATCCGCTTTCAAGAACACCCCGGTGTACACCGGGGATGAATTGAAACTGATATGTCATCCTCGCCTAGGCGGGAAACCCCGCTTTCTTGAAATATTTTTTGTCTTTTTTACCCCAATAAATTCTCTCTCTGTACTCATTTGTAATTGGCGTTGTGCCAAGGTAGCTATTTACCTTCTCAACCAGCCTATTAACATACCCAGGAAACTTTTTAGCGTATTCTTTCAGTTTGTTTTTATCTATATCGCGTAAATCCAGCTCCTCAATATCAAGTCTTCCCTCTCCTCTTACAACCATATACAGCTCATCAAGCAAAGCTTTCTCTGGCTCGGCAATGTTTTTGCCGTCTTTTAAGATATACCCGAAAAATAAATCCTCTTTTAAGTGACGAAATTCTGCTTCGAAATTCCCAATTTTCATCTTTTTTGACGGTTTTACCGTGGCGAAAATCAACATGTACGGCACTTGAGACAAAATACCGTAATAGGAGAGTGCGCTTTTGAATGAGAGATAACAAGGAAAATACAGTTCATTAGCAATCTTTTCCGTGTCAACAAGCTCATTAAAAATTACATAAACGTTTTTCCTTAATCTCTTCAGGACACCTGCCTTGACCAATCGATTGAGCGTCACATAGAGACTTTCTCGCGAAAAGCCTAAAATCCGCTCTAAATCGGCCACGCTAAAATACGCTTTGCCAAAGGCGGAAAGTTTTGTAAGTAACTCTGTATCTTTCGGTCTAATTCTTTTCATGATTCAATCACCCTCCACTGCGGTCTTGGAAGCAGGCGGTGCATCTCGGATTTCACTACCTTAGGATCAATGCCACCAAAATCCAAGGATACCCGCTCACCAAGAGACTGCTTGATAAACCACCAATCAAACCGGTCGCGCGGCGCATTTCTGTTTTTGAGCGCATCTTCTTTTTCTTCTAAAATTCGTTCTATTCTTGCCACCTGCGCAAGAATGCGGAACACTGCCATCTCGCTGGAGATCAACATATCATCATAATCCCTGCCTTTCACCCATTCTTTTTTCCTTTTGGAAACCTCGACTTTAATCGAAATTGCCGTTGGTAAAATCTGATTTTTTACTTTCACCAGCGCAAACACGGTGTAAAACTTCTCTCTTGCCTCTACTTTAACAATCCCGGAAAGCCGGGTTAAGCCTTTCAGAAATACAAGAAACTTTTCAACAGAAAGTCCCTTTGTTGCCGTAAAATCCAAATCTTCCGAAAACCGCGGGCTTCGATACGCAAGACGCAAGGCTGTACCTCCCTTAAAAATCAGGTACTTGCCAAATCTACTGTCAAAAATTTCTTTGAGTATCACCATTTCATACTCCTCCCTGACAACATGCGTCAGGCTGACCTGAAGCTTTTTGGCAAATTCAGTTGCAGCTTTTGCGTCCATGGTAACATCTGTATCCTTAACAATTTTGTTAAGTTATTATGTTTGATAATAAACTTTGTTTCCCGTTTTGTCAATATCCTTAACATAAATTTGTAGCCAATCTGGAAAAGGCCTATCTTAAGATGAAACCCGGTACAAAGAAAGGAGAAAAATTTAAAAATCTGCTATAATACGCAGGATTATACGTATTTTATAATTTTAATACCGTCCTCAACCCTTTCATCTCCGGCTATCGTTATAATATTCAAGTTTTTGCAACTCAACTCCTCCGAAGCTTCAAAAAGTGCACCCACTTCCTTACCTGATTTCGTCTTGTAGTAGAAAATATGAGTGTTCGGAACAAGTCCATCTCTTAAAAGGAGACCAAAGACGGCGTTCTCCAAAAGTCTCCCTATGAGTAGATAGACGCAAAGTTGGTTAATAAATACGAGGCTAAATCATATATTTTTTGAGGGTGACTTAAATTAAACCGCTTGGTAACATCTTTGAAAAGAATTGAGGCTATTTCACCACTTAATAATTTTGTCAAATTTGTTCAATACACATATACAAAATGAACAATTTTGCCTTTTTAGCTTTTAAGCCACACGTTCCTTGAGGGCCCGGTAATACTTTTGCAGATAATCTTCGGCTTTAACCCAGTTGCCCCTGTTTTTCTCAACCGAAGCCAAGACTCTTAAGTGAGATGCTTTGGCCGCCTGGAAAAGAGAGATTCTGTAAGTTTCTGCCAAATACTCTCTGGTTGTTTCTTCATTCTCCCCTTTTTCTTTGTGCATCTTAACCTCAAGGTAGGCAACCAGCCTTGGTTCAAAAGCCAGTTTGAGTTCACTTTTAATAAGTTCGTAGAATTTCTTCATTTTTCCTACAGCCTTCTCGTATTTTTGGTTGTTTTCCTCTACTATTGCCTGAACAAAAAGTCTGGCTGCCTGGCTGGCTAGCTGCCTAGATAGTCCGTACTGCTCTTTGAGATGTTTAATGGCATAGTCCCGAAAACGCATCCCCTCCGGAATATTAGCCAATCGCCACCAGGCAAGTTCAAGTTTGGCGGTGACTTCCGGATTAAATTCAAAGTGTTTAACAGTATCGTTTCCCCCAAACCTCCTTCTCCTTCTGGAGTAATCAACAATAATATCTCTTAACTTTTCAGGAGTCATATCTGGAAGATGGTCAACCTCCCAATGAAATTCAGCATAATTTAGCTGCCAAGGAAGAAATCCGGAAGTTCTCTGTTCTCCCGAGGTTCGAATAAATAAATCTACATTCGGATACGGCTGATTTCCGGTATCCAAATAGGATCCGAAAAGCTTTTCATCCAAATCTGCAGGTTTTATATCTGCTTCAACAATCCTTCTTGCGGCTCTGACTATTTCATCTCTTCCACCATAATCAATTGCGGCGTTAAAAACATGAGATTTGTTGTTTCTAGTTTTGTTCTCCAGTTGTTTAATATAGGCAACCAAGGCTTTAGGAAGCCGATCTTTCCTTCCTAAATGAATAAACCTTATATCATCCTTCTTGGCTTCTTTCTCAACCTCCGAAACCATCTTCCAATATAGCTTCATTAGATAGGCAAGTTCCTTTGGAGATCTATCCCAATTTTCAGTAGATAAACCCCAAACGGTAAATGTATGCACTCCCCAACTTCTTGCGGCTTTGGCAACTCTCATTCCTGCTTCAAACCCGGCTCTATGCCCTTCGAGAGTTGGAATTCCTTTTGCCCTCGCCCACCTGCGGTTGCCGTCAAGAATAACAGCAATATGATCAGGAACAGATGTTCCGGGAGGAAGAGGAATATTAGATTTAGACATTGTTGAAATTATATCATAATGAAAAGCTACCAAGAGGCACGAAATCTATTCCCGCCTCTTTAATCAAGCATTTGTCTTTACAGATAACCACACCCCGATACCCTTTTTCATCACAATATTTTTTTAAAAATTGGTAGTCACTTTTGTGAATGACATCCTGATACTTAACCTCAATTGCTAATTTCCGTTCGGGAATAACAAAGTCAATTTCTTTCCCCCGCTCATTAAATAGATATAAATCACCGGACTGCTGTTTTAAAAGGTTGGCAATATAATTTTCGGCGAAAAAACCTAAAGACAAATTCTCCGGAGAAAGCGATAAAAAATTTGACGAACCCGGGTAGTATTTTCTCAAAAGCCTTTTTTCGCTTCTAAAACTTCCGCTTAAATTGACTATTTTACTAACAAGAAGGGCCTCTTCTAAGATAGAAAGATAGTTAAAAAGTGTACCCTTTTTCATCGACAAATCAGAACCTAACTTGGTAGGACTTATTATCTGACCGGTATTTGGAAGAATTGACCAAAACAGTCTTTCAAAATCAAACTGCTTCCTGATCTTGAGAATTTTTGGAATATCTGTCTCAATAACCTTCTTAATTACCGCTTCTTTTAAGTATTCTTTCCTTTTTTCAAGATCATTAAGTTCCAAAAGCTCGGGAAACTGACCAAGTCTCAAAAATTCCTCCAAACTTTTCCTCCCGGAAATTATTTTGTATTCCTCGAAAGAAAGCGGACCCAAGCGCTTTTCAAAAATTCTACCCGCCAGGCTTTCTTTGGATTTTTTTAAGATATAAAGCGAGGATGATCCTGAAACAATAAATTTCAATTTTTGGTTTAAATCATAGTACCTTTTAACTATATCCTGCCAATAAGGAATCAATTGAATTTCATCTAAAAATAAATAGACCGGTTTTTCTATTTTGTGCAGTTTTTCATCAACGATTTCCTCCAAAAAAAACTTTATAACCGATTCCAAAGTTTCGGTTTTTTCCTCAACACCAAATTCATCAAAAGAAAAATACAAAATTCGGTTTTTATTGGCCGGATTTTTTAACATTAAGCCCAAAATCTGTTTAAGAAGAGTGCTTTTGCCGGTTCTCCTTAATCCCACTAAACCGGTTACCTGCTTTGTATCCAGAATATCTTTATATAAAGAGTCAAAAAGCGTTCTTTGGGGCCATTTTAGCTCTTTCGGGCTATAACCGGGTTCTTGCAGCCAGGGATTTTGTAAATATATAAGTTCATTTATCATGGTTATTTCGGATGTAATGTAACACTACATCCATTATGTTACTAGAAAATGGATAAAATGTCAAACAAAAGCCCACCTCGGGAGTGGATTTATATTGCCACCTCGGTTAATCTGACCTCTTTCCCTAAAATTGCTTTTTGCAGATTACCGGCTTTATTTCCATTAATCAAAATCGTCGGAATTTTTGTTTCCTTGGTAAGCCTTAGCGATTCCTTCACTTTATGTATCATTCCGCCAGTTACATCAGTACTTTTTGATCCCGTAATCCCCTTTTTAACCTGATTAAAGTTCCTTGAATTAATTTCTGGAATTGTTTTGCCTTTTGAATCATATACCCCATCTGTGTCCCCACACTCAATAATCTTTTCTATTTTATAATCTTTTCTTAACTTTCTTGCCAAAATCGATAGGGTTTTTTCGGCCGAGTGAATTGTAAACCCCTTTTCTATATCAAACACCACATCACCATATATTAGTGGTACAAATCCAAGTTCGAGAGATTTTAAAATTGGTTCCAGAAAAGCTTTGTTTGAGTAAGTAAAACTCATTGGCGAAAAAGAAACAGCAAGAATCCCCACCCGTAAAAATTCTCTCAGGACAATTCTATTGATATCGACAGCGGTTTCCGAAGTAAGGGAAAAACCTTTAAGACTATCTCTATTGATAATGCCTTCTTGAGTTTTATATTTAGAAGCAATTGTATGGCCAAAAGAACCGCTGCCATGCCCGATAATAAAACCTGTGTTTTTTAGTCTATTTTTTGCCTCTTTAATTTCTTCCGCCAGTCTTTTAATAACCGGAATTTTTGCCGTAAACGGCTTCCCTTTATCCGTAATTACACTGCCTCCAAGTTTAATTAATATTAAATTTTTCACCAAGCGGATTATACCCTTTCTCCTCTTTTTTTCAAAAAATAGTAGCTGGATTTGGTTAATCCCTTTTTTGACACAAATCCTTTATTAATCAAGGATGCTAATAACGAATGTGCCTGTTGGCGGGAAACCCCCAACTTTATAGCCAGTTCAGAAGCAGTTACTTCTCTCTGAATTCCAAAAATTTTTAACACTTCTTTTTCTTTTGTTGTTGGACGGTTTTCAAAATTCATCGACTCAAAAGATGTACTATATCTACTCAAGGCGCTTTGCAGAGAGTATTTTATTCCGTCTGTAAAATACTCCAACCATTCCGTCTTGTCCCCGCTATCTGCTGTATGCAATTTATCTGAATACAGTATTCTGTCAATGTCATACCAATCATCCAAGACGAAATATTTATTAATAAGGTAGCCTGAAGAAAGCAGTATCAAGGCAGTAAAAATCCGGCAAATACGGCCATTGCCATCCTCAAAAGGATGGAGATACACAAATTGATGATGAAAAATCCCAGTTTTAATCACCGCTGGAATTTCCTTTTCTTCACTTACCCAATTTAAAAGTTCCTTCAGGGCATTTTCAATCTGTCCGCTCCTATAAAAGGGCGGATTATGCTTTATTAAAAGCTTAGTTTTTCCTTCAAGGCTTTTATATCTACCCACAACAATCTTTTTATTTCTTAGTCTGCCTGCAGTTTCATCATTGGTTCCTGTTAATAATTCCCGGTGGGCTTCTATAACTTGTGAAACTGAAAGTTTTTGATGAGCGTAATTACCAAGTTTTTTTAATATATCAAAGTAATTTCTAACTTCTTTCTCATTTCTATTAGCAGGCACCCGATCACCCAAAAGCAAATTGCTAACTTCTAAATAGGAAAGGGGGTTTCCTTCAACACTGTTTGAAATGTAGGATGATTGGATCAGGTTGTGCTTCTCAACATCAAGTTCTAACTTGAGAGGTGTTTGTATAGCTTCAAGCTGTCCATAAAAGCGTTCTATTTGTGAAATATTAGCCAAAATCTTGGGCGTTAATTGATATTTAGGCTTAAACACTGCAGATAAAGAATAGCACCAAAATTGATAATTGTAAAGCTTTTTGTAAAGTTATTTGTAAAGTCTGGTATAATGAAAGCACTTATGCCTTTCGAAAAAGTATATCGGAAGCTGGCTCTGCCTCTAACCAAATTTATTATTAAGGCCGTCGGAGGCAAGGAAGGGGTGGTTGATGAAGTTCTCTCCGAGACGTTTGTTGCGGCATGGAAAGGTTGGAAAACCTTCAAACACAAATCAAGCTATTTTACTTGGCTTTGCCGGATCGCTCTTAATAAAATAGCGGATTATTACCGCGATCAGGTAAATAGGAATTCAGGCATTATTGTTCCTTTATTCGGAAATCTTAATATTCCGGACGATAAATCGCTCTCCCCTGAAGAAAAAATATCCCTTCAAGAGTTAAGAGAATCTGTTAACAACTGTCTCAATCTTCTTCCCTACGAAAAACGAAGACTTCTTTGGCTTAAATACTGGCAAGACCTGTCCACCCGCGAGGTGGCCAAAATCCTCAAAATTAGCGAGCGGGCCGTTGAAGGCCGGCTTTACCGGGCTAGGCACGCTTTTGCCAAAATTTGGAAGACAAAATTTTCAAAGGGAAAATAATGACGGCGTTGAGTATTCTTGGTGCCCTTTTGGGCTCGTGCAAGAGCCTCCAAAGCCATTCCAGGCCCAGCTTTTCCAGCCATTCCGGCGGCAGGCGGGCTTTTCCGAAAACATAATCAAAAGTGCCCCCCACGGCCATAATGCCTTTGACGTCAAGTTTTTCGACATTTTTGTCAATCCATTTTTCCTGTTTAGGCATGCCGAAGCCGACAAAAAGCAAATCCGGTTTAATTTCGTTAATCTTTTGAATCACCTCTTTTTGGATTTTTGCCTCTTTGGCGGTTTTTGGTTCGCCGTCTTCATCAAGCACGGGGCCGGCGAAGACATTTTTTATTCCCTTTCCCCCCAAAAAAAGGACTTGCCAATTATTCTTCCGGGCCAAAGCCAGCAGTTTGACAAAAAGTTTCCTTCCGGGAATAATGTTTAAATCCGTCCGGTGTAAAAATTTCGCCGCATATTTTAAACCCACTCCGTCGGGAATCACCAAATCAGCCGAATTAACTATCTTTCTCAAATCTCTATCTCTTTCTGTCATTACCAATAACTCCGAATTGGCTGTAAAAATCGTAAATTGCCAGCCTCGGGCGATGAAATCAGTCACAAGTGTTAGCACTGAGCTTGTCGAAGTGCTATCTAATCTAATATCCAATATATTGACGTAAACACGGCCCGATTTATGTGTCATTTTCTGTCTTTTTAACATGCCATATTCATCTTTTATCACTTTAAGCATAAAGTGTCTTAAAAAAATATTAGAAAATTTATCATTTTTTATATCCTATATTTAAGTGTATAATTATTTTTATAATATTCCCGAGTTTTGCAATCAAGAAATTATATCGTCAAACTACAAGATATATTCGGCAATATTTCACTTTCGTAAAATAAACAGTTCGTATAAAAAATGGCGTCAATTTTGCGTATATAAATTTATTTATTTATCCTCAGTTCATCCCCTGTTTATTATCTCCTATGTACCAAATACTATATACTATATATATGTACTACTATAGTCCTCTTTATCAAATTATTTCAACCCTAATTAAAAATTAAAAATTAAAAATTAAAAATTAAACGGTCATCCTCTAGTTGAAATACTTCTTCGCCACAATTCTATGTTTTCCAAAACCAGTCCTGTACCTCTGACAACACATAATAACGGCTCATCCGCAACATGGGCAGGAACTCCGGTTTCTTGGGTCATCAGTTTATCAAAGTTGCGAAGAAGTGCGGTTCCCCCACTCATCACAATTCCTTTATCAATAATATCAGCCGCCAGTTCCGGAGGAGTATCTTCCAAAACTGCCTTAACTGCTCCTATTAATTGAAGGAGTGTCCCCCTAATTGCCCCGGTTATCTCCGAGGAAGTTACAACAACACTTCTGGGAAGCCCAAAAACCAAATCTCTCCCGGAAATTTCAAGTTTCTCTTCTTTGGCAAAAGGAATTGCCGAACCGATTTTTAATTTTACCTCCTCAGAGGTTTGGTCGCCAATAATAAGATTGTGTTTCTTTTTAAGACAGGTTGCAATTGCCTCATCAATTTTAGTTCCGGCAACCCTGACCGATTTATGGACAACTACTCCCCCTAAAGAAATAACAGCTGCCTCGGTGGAGCCTCCTCCCATATCAACAATCATATGTCCGGAAGGGGCCGAAACAGGAATTCCTGCCCCGATTGCGGCAGCTAAAGGTTCATCAATCAGATAAGCATGCCCGGCCCCGGCAGCCAAGGTTGCATCAAGTGCCGCCCGTCTTTCAACCTGAGTACAGCCTGCAGGTACACAAACCATCACATTGGGCTTAAACAACTGGAATCTTCCCAAAACTTTGCCGATAAAATACCTCAGCATGGCTTCGGTCACCTGATAATCGGCAATCACCCCGTCCCTCATGGGTCGTGAGGCAATTAAGGCCTCGGGGGTTCTGCCCAGCATTTTTTTAGCATCTTCCCCCACCGCAATCACCTTGTTGCTGTCTGCCTGGATGGCCACCACCGTCGGTTCATTGGCCACAATACCCTCGCCTGCCACCCATACCAGCGTGTTGGCCGTTCCCAGATCGATGGCGATATTTTTCCGAAGCATAGGTGGATATAGTATAATACGGGCATGACCAAGATACGAGTACTTCTGTTTTTTTTGGGAATTGTCGTGGTGGGGCTTTTGGGCTACCTGGCCGTTACTTATGCCAAAGGATACCGTCTGGATTTCAAGACCTTGAAATTTATATCAAAAGGTATCTTAGTAGTCAAAACCGATCCAACCGGAGCTCAAGTTTTCGTCAATAAAGATTTAATCGGCGCCTCTGATTCAAACTTCTCTCTTGCTCCCGGAACTTACGATGTGGAAATTAGAAAAAACGGATTTATGAATTGGTATAAAAGATTAAGCATCGAAAAGGAAACAGTGACGGAAATTAAGGCGGATCTTTTTAAATCTACCCCGTCATTTACTCCGATTACCCAGGACGGAGCAATCCAGCCGGTTTCGTCTGATAACTTCTCCCAAATAGTCTATGCCGGAAAAGACGGTCTGTGGGTTTTGGAAAACATCAACTTCCCCATCGGTTTTGCCAAAGGCCCCAGACAGATAACCGACGGAGACTTGGCCCCCTCGACTTCGCTCGGGGCAAGCTGGCAGTTTTCCCCCGATGGAAGAGAACTTCTTCTTAAAACTTCCGCAGGATCATTCCTTTTAGAAGCAGGAAAATTTATTCCCCAATCCCAAAGAATAAATATTTCTTCGAAGGAAAAGGCAACCTTAGAGATATGGAGTAAAGAAAAAGAGACAAAAATCCTGGTTCAATCCAGAAATTCACCTCCCGAACTTCAGGATTTACTTCAAAGAAAAGCCAATCTAATCGTCTTTTCCCCAGATGAAACAAAAATTCTCTATACAGCCTCTGCCTCCGGAACCCTCAGTTCAAACTTAATTAAACCGATCCCCGGAGCATCAACCCAAACCGAAGACAGAAACATCAAAATAGATCACACCTATGTTTATGATATCAAAGAAGACCGAAATTTTTTGATCGATCCAAGCGATAATTGGGAGAGAAGAAAACTCTTCTGGTTACCAAATTCCAGAAATTTAGTACTAGGTGAGGAAGGAAAAATAACCATCATGGACTATGACGGAACAAATAGACAAGTAGTCTTTTCCGGAGGCTACACTCCCCCCTATGTCTTTCCCTACTTAAATGGAGAGAAACTTTTGATTCTTACCAACCTTGGAGCCGACTCCCAAACCCCCAATCTTTATTCTATTAGTATTAAATAGCTTGTCGGAGAGCCGGGATTCGAACCCGGGGCCTCAGCGTCCCGAACGCTGCGCGCTACCAACTGCGCTACTCTCCGAAATTTTACGGGGCGAAGCGGCGGTCTACCGATGACCTACGCTCCGCTGGTGTCCCTACCAGGAATTGAACCTGGATTTAAGGTTTAGGAAACCTCCGTTCTATCCGTTGAACTACAGGGACAAATCAAACTTATTTTAACACACTTTTCTCCATCTGGGTCACTTTTGTACAAGATAACATAAACTGCTAAAGTAAATTATGGCGGATAATCGTCCAGGTTATGAGTATTTAACCGCTTATATGCTCGGAAAAGTAATCCAGGATTTGACTGTTAAATTCTGTAATCGCTACATAGATATAAAATCAAGAACCCATGATCAAATGGTACAGGCTGCAAGATCAAATTCGCAAAATGTGGCAGAGGGTTATACAAATCCATCTTTAAAAGCTTATATAAAGCTTGCTGGAATTGCTTACGGTTCAAATGAAGAGCTAACAAAAGATTACCAAGATTTTTTACGGCAAAGAAACTTGCCGATTTGGGATAAAAACCATTCAAAAGTTAGAGAGTTTAGGGATTTTAGGGTGGTTTGGGTTTCTCTAACTACCCTAAATACCCCCAACCTCCCCAATAACCCAACGGAAGCTGCTAACATGCTTTTAACTTTCTGCAATTTGGAAGGATTCTTGCTTAAAAGATTGGTTGCTTCTCTTTTAGAAAAACACAAAAAAGAAGGCGGACTTACTGAAGAACTTTACAGAAAAAGGACAGAATATCGCCGAACCCATCCCCAACTTCCCCCAAGTCCCCAACTACCCCAAGGCTTGAATTAAAGCCCAAACATTGCTCCTTCATCAGCACGCTTGTAATTATGAATTTCCTCTTTCCTAAACCAAAGCGCTATTTCAAATTTAGCTTCTTCAGCGTTTCCGGACGCATGAACAAGATTCATTCCGGACCTTTTTATCATATTCGCAAAGTCCGGAGAATCTATCGAAAAATCCCCTCTTATCGTTCCGGGGGCAGCCGTGTCCGGATAGGTATAACCTGCCATTTTGCGAACTGCAGCAATTGCATGCGGTCCCTCTAAAACCATTGCCACCACCGGACCTGAAGTTAGATAATCAACTAACCATTTACAAATAAGAACACCAATTTCATAAGGTTCCATTGTTCCTAAATGCTCTTTGGGATCAGTTCCGTAATTTTTATAAGCTTCCAGGGTTTTTTCGCCAATTTTTGTAACCCATTCTTTTCTGGTTGTTGGATAATGCTTCCTAACCATTTCTTCATCAACCCAAACCATTTTCATTCCAACAATTTTGAGGCCAATTTTTTCAAACCGGGAAACAATCTCCCCCACCAAAGCTCTTTTAACTCCGTCGGGCTTAACTAAAACTACCGTCTGCTCAATTAAAGAATTTTTCATGATATTCTAACAAGCTTAGCTTATTTCAATAATTTTTCAAATTTACCTTTATTATTATAGTTTCCTATTACGGCCAAATTCAACCGGGAAGGAATAAATAACCTCTTGGCTTCAAAAGTAACTTCATCGAGGGTTACCCCGTCAACTTTTCTAAATATTTCTTCCGGAGTTAGTATTTTATCCATAAATAAAACCTGATCGGAGAAAAAAGCCGAAACATCTTTTGTTTCCTCCAAAGCCAAAGCCAAATGCCCTTTAAGAAACTCTTTAAAGTCTTTAAGTTCTTTTTTGGTTATCGGATATTTTCCGGAAATGATACAGTATGTCTGATCCAAAATAACGCTTATTGCTTCATCTACTTTCTGAGGGTCAACGCCGGCGTAAGTTCCCAGGTAGCCTGTATCCAGATATCTTTCGATTGAGGTTTTAACAGCATAGGCCAGTCCCCTTCTTTCCCTAACCTCAATCCATAATCTGGAACTCATCCCTCCTCCTAAGATTGCCGAAAGAAGTCCTTGAGCATATCTTCCTTCATAATTTCTTCCGTCTGCCAAAAATCCCAAAATAAAATGCGCCTGTTCCTCTTTTTTGGTTTTCAATTTTACCTGTGGCTTGGTTTGTCTTGTTTGAAACGATACACCCGCCAGGTGTTTGCGGATTTCACCTGGCGGGTGAGAAATTTCCCCAAAATATTTCTTAACCAATTTCAAAACTTCGGTTTCCGCAACGCCCCCCGCCACCGAAACCAACATATTTTCCGGATAGTAATGTCTCTTTCTATATCTTTCAAAATCACTTTTAGTTATTCGTTTTACGCTCTTCGTTGTCCCTGCCGTGTCTTTCGAAAGAGAATTTCCGGCAAAAGTTAAGTTTTCAAAGACTTCTCCGATTTTTACCATGGGAGTATCTTCATACATGGCAATTTCCTGAATAATTGTTCCCTTTTCTCTTTCTATTTCATCTTCTTTTAAAAGAGGGTGGAGAACCATATCACTCAAAACATCAAAGGCGGTCTCTAAATTACTAACTCCGGCTTTAATATAAAAATTGGTCCAATCTTTGGAGGTGGCGGCATTAAACTCTCCCCCGATTGAATCAACCGCACTTGATATTTCTTTAGCAGTAGGCCTTTTGATACTTCCCTTAAAAACCATATGCTCTAAAAAGTGGCTAATTCCTGAAACCTTTTCCTCTTCATTTCTGGATCCTGTTTTAACCCAAACCGCCACCGTAGCCGATTCCACTCCCGGCATCGGAACCGTTAAAACCCTCAGACCGGAATCAAGATGATAAAGTTTGTAATCCATAAATTAGTATTCTACATCCTCTCCGGAGTTGAAATTCCAAGTAGTTCAAGGCCGGTTTTGAGAACACTGCCGACGGCTGTCGTCAGCGCAAGCCTGAAATTTTCATTTTCTGATCCGATTATCCTGTGTCGATTGTAGAAAGTGTTAAATTTCTGGGCTAAATCGTAAAGATAATTGCAAAGAATGTTGGGTGAGTAATTAATTGCCGCAAAGGCAATTACCTCCTGAAATTGGCATAATTTGCGCAAAACTGCCATTTCTTCATTATTAATTTGTAAATTGATTGAAAATTGAAAATTGAAAATTGAAAATTCCGCTTTACGCAAAACGGAGTTTGCGCGAGCGGTCGTATATTGGAGGTACGGCCCTGAGTTTCCCTCCAAATTCAGCATCTTTTCCCAATCAAAAACGACATTGCTGGCAACCGAGTGCATTAAGTCAAAATACTTAATAGCACCAATTCCGACTTGCCTCGCCTGCCTCGTCCGGTCAAGGCGGGCCGTAGCTTCAGCGTAGGCTGACGCCCTTTTAATAGCTTCATCTAATACATCTTCCAGTTTTATGGTTTTTCCTTCCCTGGTGGCAAATTTCTTGCCGTCAGGCGCCAAATAAAGACCGTGGGCTGTGTGAACCAACTTGACTTTTTCATCAACTAGACCCAATAACCGTGCTGCAGCAAAGATCTGTTTAAAATAAAATGACTGCTCTGCCCCCACCTCATAGATAATAATGTCCGGATTCCATTTTCTAACTCTAAAAGAAATTGTAGCCAGATCTCGGGTTGCATATGTAGTTCCCTCATCTTTTTTAAGAAGCATTAAGGGAATATTAATTCCTTCTTTAGATAAATCAATAATTTTTGCGCCGTCCTCGCCTTCTGAAACATGCTTTACAATCGAAGGATTGCTTAAAAGATCCTTCATTTCGGCTTCGTAGTAGCTCTCACCAAATGCGAAATCAATCTTAATCCCCAGCAAGTTATAAACCCTTTCAAATTCTTCCAAGGAAATATCTACACATTTTTTCCAAATTGACTTTGCCTCAAAATCACCATCTTCAAGTTTTTTAAACCACTCTCTAGCTGCTTCTTTCAGCTTCGGATCGCTTTCAGACTTTTTATGAAAGCTGACATACATTTGTTCCATTTTTTCTATAGTTAAATTTTGAATTTTGAATTTTGAATTTTGAATTTCGGCGAGCAGTGAGCCGAATTGCGTTCCCCAATCTCCTAAATGATTATCACCAACCACCTTATAGCCTAGAAACTTATAAAGATTGTAAAGAGCCTGTCCTATAATGGTTGATCTTAGATGCCCTATTCCGAAAGGCTTGGCAATATTGGGCGAAGAATAATCAATAATTACGGTTTTACCCCTGCCGGCATTTGAAGACCCATACTTTTCTTTCTCCTTACCTATCTGTATCAAATTATCAATTAATACATCCTTTTTCAGCCAGAAATTGATAAAACCCACCTTCGTTTCAGCTTTGGCAGGCAAACCCAGTTTGTTAATTTTCTCAACAATCTCCTCAACTTTGAAATCTTTATTCAGTAGTGCAATATTTGAGCTATAGTCCCCAAAGGCTTCATTTTCAGGAAATTCTAAATTAATCTCTTTTACCCCCGTTGCCTCCCGCAGGGCTTTAATTATCTGTTCTTTTGCACTTGACATTTTACTTTAAAAACGTTACACTCTCACTATCACGATGACTGGACTAGCCTAAGGTTTCGACCGACCGCAAATGCCAGTCTTTTTTTGCTCCAAGGAACTTCTTAAAAGATCTATACGGACTATATAATTTTGGTCATTGAATCTACGCAACAAGCTTGAATAATGCCTGGTCGGGGCAAGAATTTTAAGCAGTTTCCCTTTTTCTTCCAAATACTCAACCAGACAGTGAAAATCACCATCCCCTGAAACAATTATTGCTCTGTCGTAATTTTTGTATTGGATCATCGAGTGAAGCACTAATTCTGCATCAACATTGCCCTTGATTTCAACACTCTTTCCCCTTTTAATTTCCAGGGTCGGCTTGAAAACAACTATAAATCCGTTTTTTTGAAAACGGGTATACAAGTTTTCATTTCCAGGGACATAGCCTATAAACAAAAATGCCTTAGAAACATTGTATTTATTTCTCAAATAGATTCTAAAGCGAGCATAATCCAACTTCCAACCTTGACTTTTGACACCTAAGTACAAATTCTGCGAGTCAATAAAGGCATAGTTTTCTTTTTTAGTCATAATTTATTTTACTCCAATCGGGACTAATTTACAGCGTATGCTACAATCAGGTTGACATGGCCCCTGAATTAAAACCGGAAAAAGAGATCCTTCTTGATGAAATGCTCGGAGAATCTACCAGGCATACCGTGATCCAGCTACCCAGCGGAGCGGTTGTTGACAATTACACCAATCTTCGAGAAAAACCACAGCAAGAACGCGATATGGGCTCTTTGGATTATGGTCTTTCCCAATACGCTTCCGGCATCAACGAGCAAAGAAGGCGATTCAGAAGACATCACAGATAGATATAAAGACTACTTGACTATTCCCCAGCTTTTTCCGTCGCTTGTAATCTCGATATTCCCCGTCTCATCCGTCCTTAGAGTTTTTATGCTTCTTTCCTTTAAAAGATTGAGCACTTCTTTGTTTGGATGTCCGTAATTATTTTTACCTACCGATATAATCGCCAGTTTAGGCATGAAGTTGTCCAAGGTGAAGGCATCGGTTCCGGTCTTGCTGCCATGATGAGACAGTTTGATATATTCAAGGGGTACGTTTACCGAAATTTTATTTAATATTTCTTTTGGGGCATCTCCCGCTAATATGGCCTCAAAGCTGCCGTATTTTAAATCAATCACCAGTGAATTGTCGTTTGAATCTTTCTCGCTTTTCGCTTCTTCCGGAGACAATATATCTAAATACATCTTTCCCACCCTAACCCCTGTCCCCTTTTTGGCTATCACCCCCTTTATACCCTCACCCCCCACCTCCTTTTCTAGCACTTCGTATGACTCAGTGCCAGCACTCAGGCCGTTATACAGGAAATTACCTATTTTGTATCTTTTAACAACCCCGATAAGTCCGGTGTAATGGTCCGAGTCAGGATGGGTCAAAATAACCATCTCTATTTCTCTGTCCCAAAAGGGAACATGTTTTCCGAGACAATCCAAAACCTTGTTGTTTGGTCCCCCGTCAATAAGAATCTGGGTATTTCCGTATATAATCAAGATTGCGTCCCCCTGACCCACGTCGCAGGCAACCAAATGCAAATTCTTGTCCGGTGATGAAAAGATGGCCAGCCAAAGCGCTATACAGACCAAAGTTAACAAACCAAATATATATTTCCAACGAATTTGCATAATTTACAATTAATAATTTACAATTTCCAATCAATTTACAATAATTCATTGATTAAATGAAAATTCAATGAAAATTAAAAATTAAAAATTGAAAATTGATATTATCTTGGTGAACCACCATGTTAAAGGATAACTTAAATATAATATTAATTTTCCCAAAAAAGGAAATATTAATCCCAAAATGCCCCCCACTCCCCCTAATATCATAATCCCCGGAATAGTCCAAAGAACAAGGGCATTAATAACCGGAGAAAGTATATTAAATTGTCCAAAACTGACAAAAAGGATGGGGGCAACCCCGATTTGGGCAGCAATTGAAGTAGAAAAACCTTCTTTCAAAAAATTCGGTACAATTTTCAGATAATTATTGATTTTTGTTTGGAAAAGCATCAAAGAGGTTGTTGCGACAAACGAAAGAATAAACCCGATATCGCCGGTCCATGACGGATTAAAAATAAGCATGATTAGAACAGTTAGAAAAAGAACTCTCCAGGAAAAAGAAAGTCTGCCTACACCCTGGGCCCAAAAAGCGAGAGTGGCCATCACTGCCGCCCTGATTAAAGGAGCTTCGAATCCGGAAAGGGCAACATACAGCCAAATCCCCAATACCGCCAGAACCAAGGCTTTTTTCCGGGACAGAAAAACCGTTAAAAAACTGATTAAAAACCCGGCCACAAAAGTAACATTCATGCCTGAGGCAACAACAACATGGATCACGCCGGTTTTTTTAAGATCTTGCCAAAATTTTTCCGGAATTTCCGATTTTGAACCTAAAGTGATACCCGCCACTAAACTGGCATGAGGTTCAGGCAGTGTTTCTCTATAAAAATCAATCAGTCTTTTGCGAAAACCAAACAGCAAATTATTTCCTGAAGAAACACTTATCAGTTCAGGCTTTATCAGTTCTTTTTTCTTAACTTGTCCTTTAACCGAAATTACATCACCATAACCCACTTCCGGGTAAAGAGGGAGATAAAAATAAAATCCCGAAAGATCAATTTTTTGTTTAAATGAATACCTGACTGGTTCTTCTAAAACTCGGGAGGTGATTTTGATTATTTGTCCGTCCTGATAATTATTCCTAAAGGTTAAAAGACGAAAAATTGCGGTAAATATCAGGAAAGTCCAAAAGGAAAATTCGGGTGATTTTAGAAATTTTTTATTAATAGCAGGAAATTTTATCTTTTATTTTTAGATAAACATTATTAGGAATTGCCCCTTTAGAAACCAGTTGGGAGGTTTCTGAGTAAGGCCTGTGTTCGATGATGTTTTGGGCATAAACAGGGCCTATTCCGGGAAGACCATCCAGTGTTTTTGCGTCGGCAGAGTTAATGTTGATCAGACTGGTCTCTCCCCCTCCCCCAGTTTGACTAGCCGAAACTCCTAAGGTTTGACCAACTTTAGGAATATATATTTTTTGTCCGTCAAAAAGTTTAGCGGCGCGGTTAATATTTTTATTAACATAATCTCTATCCGCATTTTGAGAAAGGCCGCCGGAGGCAATTAAAAGATCATCGATCCTGGAGCCGGCAGGAAGTTTATAGACCCCGGGATTTTGGACTTCCCCTGAAATCTCTACCACCATTTCTGTTGTCTCATTCTTAACATTATCTTTAAGCTCTCCAAACGCATCAAGAACCTCTATTTTGGTTGAGGAAGGAAATCCTACATTTTTAAAGAAGAGAACGCCTGCGCTTATTAAGATAAGTCCGGAGAGAACAATTAAAACTAAATACCTATTTTTATATAACAAAATTAATGATTTTACCCGGAACAAAGATAGTTTTTTTAACCATTTGACCATTTAACCATTTAACTATTTTAGGGTCTTCTTTAGCCAATTTCTCAATTTCTTCTTTATTTGTGGACTGTGAACTGTGAACGGTGAACCGTGATCGGACTTTTCCGTTTATTTGAACTACAACAGTTACGTTTTCTTCCTGTATTAGCTTCGGATCATACACCGGCCATACTTGCGTATGGACCGAATTTCCAATTTCCAATTTCCAATTTCCAATTTTATGCCAGACTTCTTCTGCTAAATGCGGGGTAAAAGGAGCCAGAAGAAGAGCAAGCGTACTCAATTGATGAACAGTGATCTGTGAACTGTGAACAGTGAGAACATTAACATATTCCATAATAGCTGAAATTGCTGTATTGTAATGGAATTTTTGTATATCTTCGGTTACTTTCTTTATAGTTTGATGTAGTTTAATGGTCAGAAAGTCCACCTCGGAGGAGTCCAGTTTACCCTGAGCGAAGTCGAAGGGGCCACCTCCGAGGTGTTGCGCAGCGACTCCTCGGACGGTGTGCTTTCGATTCGTAAATATTCTCCAAAGCTTGCCTACAAATCTATACATTCCCTCAATACCCGTATCCCTAAAATCCGGGCTTCCATCCATCGGTCCCATAAACATCAAATATAGTCTTAATGTATCCGCTCCATACTTGGCCACATATTCATCCGGATTAACCACATTTCCCCTGCTTTTACTCATCTTGGCTCCATCCTTAATCATTAAACCGTGGGCAAAAAATCTTGGGAAGGGTTCCTCAAAATCAAGTAGTTTAAGATCATATAGAACCATCGTTACAAATCTCGCGTACATCAGATGAAGTACTGAGTGTTCCGCTCCCCCAAAATAAAGATCAACAGGAAGCCATTTTTTGGTAATTTCTGGATCCCAGGGTAAAAACTGCGAAGAAGCGAGTGAAGCATCTTTCGTAATAGACACGTCAGACGTGCCGGCTCGCAGAGCAGTAGAAAGTGCTGAACCGCTT